>Ga0210116_1000002_pt1 | contig 254375 bp, 241 predicted proteins | sample RushOxbow_ThreeS_6_FD_185562 | JGI IMG/M metagenome (GOLD analysis project Ga0210116, IMG submission 185562) | Wetland microbial communities from San Francisco Bay, California, USA, that impact long-term carbon sequestration -... | ecosystem: Environmental > Aquatic > Marine > Wetlands ...
CGAGTTCGTCGCACACCACCAGCCACCGCTCGCGAATCGGACTCTCGTCCACCACTGGACCCAGCATGGTGACTCAAGTGTTCGCCGTCGTCGGCGATCTCCCTACATTAAATTAGCTCGGTGCCCTAAGGGAGAGGCTGAATTGGTTTCAAGGGCGTGAGGCTTTCGAATTCGCTGTCCGCGTAATAGGGCGATGAGATTATGTTTGCAAAGGCATCCTGGGCGAAAGACGATGACTCGATAGGCCAATCCCAGGTAACTTTATCTTTTTTCGTCGTAGATATTCCAGTTAAACCAAGCCGCCGCCTTGATACTTGGAAATTTGCTAGGCAATTGTGTTCCAAAGGCATCTTCGATCCAGTTCGCCTTTGATCCACCACTCTCCGTTGACGCCGTCTCGCCGACCATGATCGGCTTTGAAGGGGCTAGTTTGAGCAGTTCCAAATAGGTGGCTTTGAACACCGACGAAAAAGCCTTCCAAGAGTCGCCGCCACCCCCGCCAAGCTTGGTTCCCCGATTATAACCATCCATGCAAGTCTAGTCAACATATTCGTCGCCAGGGTAGAGGGAAGCGAGTGATGTGCTGCCTTCGAAAAGAACATTGGGACACCAAACCCAAGTAATGTTCGTTGCCCCGGCTTCTTCGGCGATGGAATGAAATCGTCGCCAGGAGTCAACGAAATATTCCGGGCGGCTCGCCGCTTCTTTGCCCCATTGGAACCATTTGCCGTTCATCTCCCAGTCCCAGCGAAAGAAAAAGGGCTTTTCGTAAGCGGCGACATCAGTTGCCCATTCTTTGAGCGTCGCGTCGTATTTCCCCTGAGAGAATCCCTCTAGAGCGACCCCGTCAGTGCTCATGTCCATTAGGGGGATAGCACCTCGTTCAGCTGTCAGCAGCAGCGGTTCTTCCGCGAATTCCTGAGACCAGGGTGGCGGCTGGCCAAAGTGCACGAGCGATGGAGCCCGTTGCGCATGAGCTTCGAATGTATCCCAGGTTTTTTGATCCCAGGGCGCGTCCCCCCATGAGGCTTCGCCTTCTTTGGCGTAGACGTCCCCGTCCATCCATGCTCCCCAATAGATCGAGTGGGCTGGCGGTTCGATGGTAAGACGCACCAATGCAGCCGATACTTGCCTCGTCCCCGTGCCAGTGGAGTAGGCGTTCACGGGGTGTCACCAGCCTGAGCAGGATTCCTTCCGTGTGAACGGAACCTTTCGCCCGTGCGGCGCGAAGAGGCGGAGCGAGTCGCCCTTGCCGGCGGTGAGCCCGCCCGGGAGCTGGTAGTCCAGTTGCTTGCCGAGGTTGCGAAGATCGCGGAGCTGCGCGAGCGCATCGAGGAGCTGGAGCGCCAGGTCAACCGCAATTCGGGCAACAGCTCGATGCCGCCCTCCTCCGATCCGCCGATGACCCGCCAACAGCGCCGCGCCGAGGCCCGGCGGCGGGCGAAGGAGTCGCTGAGAAAGCAAGGCGGCCAGCCCGGCCACGAGGGCAAGAGCCGCGAGATGGCTCCGCCCGAGCGAGTCGATGAGACCTTCGAGCACCTGCCCGCCTCCTGCGATTGCGGGCACGCCTTCGACGGCTCCGAGGAGCGCCTCGGAGAGCCGCTCGCCCACCAGGTGTGGGAGCTGCCGCCGATCTCCCCGCTGATCGCAGAGCACCGTCGCCACCGCCTGCTCTGCCCTGCCTGCGGCGCCGGGCGCTTGGCCGAGCTGCCCGCCGGCGTCACCGCCTCTGCCTTCGGCCCGCGCCTGCAGGCCCACATCGCCACCCTCGCCGGCGTCCACCGGCTCTCACGCCGCCAGGTCTGCGACGTCGTCGTCGAGATGTTCGGAGTGCCGATCTCCCTCGGCGCGGTCGACCGGACGATCATGCGGATGAGCGCCGCCCTGGCCGACCCCTGGGCAGAGCTGGCGCAGGCGGTGCGCGAAGCCGAGGCCGCGCATGCCGATGAGACCGGCTGGCGCCTGGGGGCGGCGCAGCAGTGGCTGTGGCTCGCCGCCACCTCGCTTTACGCCTGCTACCGGATCGACCCCTCGCGCGGGCAGGCCGCGGCCAAGGAGCTGCTGGGAGAGGACTTCGGCGGGATCGCGATCACCGACCGCTACGCGGCCTACCACTTCCTCGACGTCCTCCAACAGCAATTGTGTTGGTGTCACCTGGCTCGCCAGTTCACAGAGCTCTCCGAGCGAGATGGGGCGACAGGCAGGCGCGGGGCCGAGCTTCTTGAGGTATCGCGCCAGGTCTTCGCCACCCACCGCGCCTACCTGGAGGGCGGGCATGATCTGGCCTGGCTCGCCGCCGAGCTTCGGCCGCTGCGCGCTCGCCTCCATGCCTTGCTCGAGCAGGGCACCCGCGCTCACAATCGCCGCGACCGTCGCTTCTGCGCCGGGCTCCTCTCCGAAGAGCAGGCGCTGTGGACCTTCTGCGAGGTGCCCGGCATCGACCCGACGAACAATGCCGCCGAGCGGGCGGTTCGCCACGCGGTAATCATGCGCAAGGTGCAGCTCGGCACGCAGTCGGATCGAGGCAGTCGCTGGGTCGAGCGGATCTGTTCGGTGCGCGAGAGCTGCCGGTTGCAGGGCCGATCGGCGCTCGACTATCTGATCGAGGCGGCCGTCGCCGCCCACGACCGTGCGCCGGCCCCTTCTCTGGTTCCGCCGTAAGTCACGCAGGAATCCGGTTCAGGCTGGCGACACCCCGTGAACGCCTACCCAGTGGATGGTGCAAACCTCATTGAGAGCGTGTTGAGTTTTTCTGCGTAATAGAGAAAGGAACTGAAAACGAGTGCCAACCGCTTCCAGTAAAGGTTTGACTTTCTTCCGAAGCATCACCCACGGCAGCGACCGTCAGCGTCACGGACGGTGAAGTTGGGGTGTAAAACCAGGCAGTTGCAGTCAAAAGTTTTTGCCCAGCTAGAGAAAGGGTGGCGAGGTCGACGGCCGTAGTCGGCGCGGGCGTGACCTGGGTTGTGGATATGTAGTCGCTGCTACTAGGGGTTTCCAGCTCGGTTACGTTGTCGTCCAACGCTTTCCGCCTCTACGCCGGAGAAGGGCCGGGCATGCCCGGCCCTTCCAGCCGCGTCACCAGAGGACCTCGATCCCGGAGTCGCTCACCCCGCGATCGACGCTGTCGCGGGCGAGGTCGTCGGGCAGGTCGTCGAAGTCGCCGACGATCCGCACCCGGTTGCGCCATGCCCCGGCGAGAGAGGAGAGGCCACCGCCTGGCTGTTTAGAGACGGGTTGCGTTGCAACCCTCCACCTCGCTTCGATGAACGCGTTGCATCCGCACCATCAGCGCCGCTGACGGTGTGACCTTGCCGGTCGCGTAGGTGGAGAGTCGCGAGGCGGAGGTGCCGATGCGGGAGGCGAATTCGGCGCGGGAGAGCCCTGACTCGCGTACGAGTCGATCGACTTCGGTCGCGACCGCCTGGCGCTCCTCGGTCTCCGCATCCTCGCGTGCGCGGGCGATGACGCGTTCCATCGCCTCGGCCACGCCGTAGGGGCGGCTGTAGGAGAGCACCTCTTCGACCGACCTCGCGACGGGTCCCCACGGCTGCGCCCTGATCGCGCTCGCCAGCCGCTTCCAGTGAGAGATCCCGCCGCGCTCGAGCGCGGTCTGGACGGCCTCCAGCGGCCAGTCGCCGACCGGGTCGTCGGGCGATGCGTCGACGTTGCGAAACGCAAGCGCCGTCATCCACCGACCATCCGCGTGGCGACGTCTCCCAGGACGCCGGTGACCTCGTCCCAGTCGCTCCATCTCTTGCGGAGACGGCGGTAAGAGCCGAGCTGGTCGATCACCGAGGCGTCGGCGGGCCTGGGGTCCGATAGCTGGCGGACGAGCTGCGATGCGACTCCGTCGCCGTCGTCAGCTTGATCCGCGTAATACTCGTCGATTCGGGCCAGCACGTCGGCGGCTTGCTCAGCTCCTAGGCGATCGGCGAGCGCGGCGAGATCGAGATAGTCCCTGGTCTGGTTGCGGCGCACGGCCAGGAACGCCTTGATCCGCAGCGTCTCTTCGATGGTGGGCACGGTCACCTCGCCACCGGACGGCACCGAGACCTTCGTGACCTCCAGCGGCGCCTTGCGGATCATCTGCCGCACGCCCGCTTCGATCCCGTCGAGGTTGCCGAGGATCACCTTCCCGGGTGTCACCCGGTTGGTCGCCCATCCCTCGTCTTCCTCCACCGCTTCGAGGATCATCTCGAAGCGGTGGACCAGGTCGGCCACGACGTGGTCGTGGTCGCGCGATTCGCGATGGTCGGCATAGAGAATGGCGGCCGCGCCACCGACCATCATCGCGTCGGGGACGAGCCGCTGCAGGTGCGCGGCGGACTCCATGAGCGCGACGAAGTGGGGGTCGCGTGACGCGAGATCCGGATTTTCCATCTCTCAATATTATCATATTTGATAATCAATACGATCACCAGATCACCTTCACCCCGTAGTCGCCCAGCTTCGAGTCTGCGCTGACGATCGTGAGGCCGTCGACGTCCGCTTGGGCGACGAGCAGGCGATCGAAGGGGTCGCGGTGATGCATCGGGAGGGTGCCGACGCGGTCGGCGTGACGGGCGGTGATCGGGAGGAGGTCTACGCCGGCGCTCTCCAGCCGCTCCAGCAGGTCGCCCGGCGCCTCGAGCTTGCCGAGCCGCCGCTTGATCGCGACCTCCCAGACCACGACCGCGCTGACCAGGATCTTGGCGTCCGCGACCTCGATCGCGGTGACTGCGCTATCACCCAGGCGCTCTCGCTCGCCGGCCATCCACCAGAGCACGACGTGAGTGTCGAGGAGCAGGATCAGGGGCGCGTGCCGAGCGACTCGGCGAGATCGTCGGGAAGCTCGTCGAAGTCCTCATGGATCCGCACGCGGTCGCGCCAGGCGCTGGCGAGAGAGGCGAAGCCACCGCCTCGCCGCTCGGGGACGAGTCTCGCCGCGGGCTCGCCACGCCGGGTGATCACGATCTCCTCGCCGGCTTCTACCCTCTCGACCAGCTTGGAGAGGTTGCTCTTGGCTTCGTGCATGCCGACTTTGGTCACGCCGGTCAACTTAGCAGATCTAGCTAGATATCTAGCTAGGAGCGCTCAGATCGCGCGCCGAGCGTGCTTCGGGTCCAGCTCACCTGCACAATCGCAACAAATAATTTGTCAGATTTGCAACGCCAAAAATGTCCTAATTGCAGCACATGGCCGAGATCATCGAGCGCCGCGTGCGCCAGAACGTTCTCAATGCCCTTGCCGATACCCGAGTGGTCGTCATCGTCGGGGCTCGACAGGTGGGCAAGAGCACCCTCGCCCTCGAGATCGTCAAGAGAGATTTTTCGGCGACGGTGATCAATCTCGACGAGCGGGCGGCTCGCGAGTCCGTCGTCGCCGATCCGGCAGGCGCGCTGGCGGATCTCGAAGAGCCCGCCTTCATCGACGAGGTTCAGCGCGGCGGCAACGACCTGCTGTTGGAGATCAAGGCATCCGTGGACCGCGACAGCCGTCCTGGGCGCTTCCTGCTCACCGGTTCGGCGAATCTGCTCGCGACCCGGCGGACCTTCGAGGCTCTCACCGGCCGGACGGAGCTCATCCGCCTCTCTCCTCTAGCTCAGTCCGAGATAGAGGCGTCCCCCACGAGCTTTGTCGACGCCCTCTTCGCCAATGAGCCGGCGCGAATCGCAAACGCCCCGATCGGGCGGCGTGCGTTCGTCGACCGCATCCTCTCCGGGGGCTACCCCGCAGCTCTGCACCGTTCCCGCCGTCGTCGCGAGGCGTGGTTCACGAGCTACCTGGAGTCGTCCCTGGGTCGTGACCTGCGCGAGCTGAGCGATGCGTACAAGCTGCGCGAGATGCCCAGTCTGCTCCGCACCGTCGCAACGCAGGCGGCAAATCTCTTCGTTGCCAGCAGTACGGCTCAGCGCCTCGGACTGGACCATCGCACGGTCGGTGCCTATTGCGACCTGCTCGAAGCGGCGTTCTTGATTCGCCGAATCCCCGGCTGGCGCCCTGGCATTGGAGCGCGGGAGATCCAGACGCCGAAGGTTTACGTGGTCGACAGCGGACTCCTTTGCCACCTGCTTGGTGCCGATGCCGAGCGATTGGCCAGCGACGATCAGGTGGCCGGGAAGGTTCTGGAGAGCTTCGTGGCGATGGAGGTGGCACGCCACGCCGATTGGGCCGCGATCGGGCACTCGGCTCTACCACTACAGAAGCGGCAGGCGCGAGGTCGATCTTGTGCTGGAGAGCCGCAGCGGCGAGATCGCGTGCGTGGAGGTGAAGGCCGGAGCTTCGTTTGGGGCAAGCGACTGGCGCGCCATGGAAGCGCTGCGCGACGAGCGTGGAGAGGGCTTCCGCAGCGGGGTTCTGCTCTACACCGGAGAGCGAACGCTGCCGCTGGGCGACCGGCTCTGGGCCGTGCCGATCAGCGCCCTGTGGTCATAGCCGCGAGCGGCACTGATCCTGCTCAAATCGCCCGCCGAGCGTGCTTCGGGTCCAGTTCCCCGGCCGCCTCGGCCTCGGCGCGCTTGGCCCAGCGGTTGAGCTCGCGGCGGGCGAGGACCATCTTGTGGACCTCGTCGGGGCCGTCTGCCAGGCGCAGCATGCGGCTGAAGCGCCAGAGGGCGGCGAGCGGGGTGTCGTCGGTCATGCCGAGCGAGCCGTGGACCTGGATCGCGCGGTCGAGCACGTCCATGACGATGTTGGCGGCGACGATCTTGATCGCCGAGATCGCCTGGCGGGCGGCGCGCTTGCCCTCGGTGTCCATCTTCCAGGCCGCATACATCGTCAGCAGCCGGGCCTGGTCGATCTCCATCCGCGAGGAGGCGATCGCCTCCTGCACGAACTGCTTCTCGCCCAGCGGACCGCCGAAGGCCTCGCGTTCGTTGGCCCGGTTGCACATCATCTCCAGCGCCCGCTCGGCGGTGCCGATCGCCCGCATGCAGTGGTGGATGCGCCCCGGCCCGAGCCGGTCCTGCGCGACGACGAAGCCCATCCCCTGGCCGCCGAGCAAATTGCTCGCCGGCACGCGGCATTCTTCGTAGCGGATCTCGCAGTGGCCCGGCCCACCGTCGTGGCCCATCACCGGGATCGGCCGCACCAGGTTGAAGCCCGGGTTGTCGGTCGGCACGCAGATCATCGAGGCGCGCGCGTAGGGGTTGGCCTCGGGGTCGGTGACGACCATCGCGATTGCCAGCTCGGCGCCGACCGCGCCCGAGGTGAACCACTTGTGGCCGTCGATCACCCACTCGTCGCCGTCGAGCACGGCGCGCGCCTGCAGCAGGGTCGGGTCCGAGCCGGAGACGTCGGGCTCGGTCATCGAGAAGCAGGAGCGGATCTGGCCCTCGAGCAGCGGCTCCAGCCAGCGCTGCTTCTGCTCGTCGGAGCCGTGCTCGGCGAGGATCTCCATGTTGCCCGTGTCGGGCGCCGCGCAGTTGAAGGCCATCGGCGCCGCCGCCGGGCTGCGCCCCATCTCCTCGCAGAGCAGCCCGTACTCCCAGTTGGTCAGCCCCGGGCCGTAGCGCTCGTCGGGCATGAACAGGTTCCACAGCCCCTCGCTCTTCGCCCGCTCGCGAACCTCGACCAGGATCTGCGGGTAGGGGACGCCGGGCGCGACCTCGGCGTCGAGCGCTTCCATGATCTCCCGCTCCTGCGGGTAGATCTGCTCGTCCATGAAGTCGAGGATGCGCTCGCGCAGCGTCTCGACCTGGGGGCTCGGCGTGAAGTCCACTCTGGGGGTCCTCTCCTCGGGGCTGGGTGGCGGGAACGCTAGCGCGCGGCGCCGGATTCCCAGATCGCGGCGAGTGGCACGGCCGAGATTCGCTCCCCGATGGGAATCGAGTCAGAGCCGAGGTGGAGCAGGAGCCCCCCCTTGAATCGATCGCCGAGCTTGTCGCGCAACAGCCTCAGGCCCGACGCATCGCGGGGGCGCGGACTTGCCGAGGCCTTGACCTCGATCCCCACGACCTCGCCGTTGGCGCGTTCAAGGACCAGGTCGACCTCATTGCCGGCTTGATCGCGGTAGTGATGGGGCAGCAGCTTTGGCCAAAGGTTGCCGACACTCGCCTGCCGAACGATCTCGGTGACGGCGAATGTCTCGAACACGGCTCCGGCGAGCTCGCCGTCCTCAACCAGCCGTTGCTCGTCCGCGCCAATCAGCGAGCAGAGCAGTCCCGTGTCGGCGACGTGCAGCTTTGGGGTGCGGATCACGCGGTGGCCCAAGTTGACGTGCCAGGCCGGCAGCTGAAGGAACATGAACAGCTGTTCGAGGCCGCGCAGCCTCGCGCCGACGGTCTTGTGATCGATTCCCAGATCGCGGCCGATGGAGCTGAGGTTCGTCAATGCGGCGGTGCGGGCGGCGGCCAGTCGCAGGACACGAGTAGCCGCCTGAGTGTCCCGGACTGGAGCCAGTTCGTCGATCTCGCGACCGAGAATCGACCCCACGTAGCCGTCGAAGAACCTCGTGCGGCGGTTCGCACCGGCGCGGACGGACGCGGGGAATCCGCCCTTGACGATCCGGTCCGCGTAGCCGACCCTGACGAGCGGTGGCGTTCCGCCGGTCGGCGTCTTGCCGGCAAAGGCGTCCTCGAGGAACGTCGACCGGCGTCGGGCCAGCTCTTCCTGGGAAAGGGGCCAGAGCGTCAGATAATCGACCCGACCGGGCAGCGCGTCGGCAACCCGCGGGTGGGTGATGATGTTTGCGGAACCAGTCAGGAGGAATCGTCCTGGCGCGGGTTCCTCATCGACGATCCGCTTGATCGCGAGCAGGAGGTCCGGCGCGCGCTGGATCTCGTCGATCGCCAGCCGCTCCGCGTTGGCGAGGAACCCAACGGGATCTTCCCGCGCGAGCGCGAGTGTCGTCGGATCGTCCAGCGTCAGGTATCGAGCTGGATGCTCCTCATTCGCGATCGACTTGATCAATGTGCTCTTGCCGGCCTGGCGCGCGCCAAGCAGACAGACGACACGAGAGTCCCCAAGAGCTTCGATGATCTGGGGACGGATGTGTCTGGGGATCAAATCCATGGGCTCTGTTTTGACAATCTGGGAGTTGGGTCTCTACAATTTGGGAGTTCCCAGTCTACAGACTGGGAATAGTTATTCTACAGGTTGGGAATAGACCACTGCCAGATCGTGAGTTTGCCAGCGGGCAGATCGTGAATTAGGTTCAGCGGCGCCGGTAGCGGGCGAAGAGCTCGCCGTTCTCCTCGAGCAGCCAGGCCAGCTCCAGCTCCGCCGGGTCGGGCAGCGGCTCCCCCTCGAGGATGTGGGGGGCGTTGGCGCCGGTCATCTGCGGCGCCGTGGTGAGGAAGAGCTCGTCGACGAGGCCGGCCGCCCAGAGCTGAGCGTGCAGGTGCGGACCGCCCTCGCAGAGCAGCGCCCGCACCTCTTCCTCGCGCAGCGAGCGCAGCAGCTCGTCGAGGTCGGCCCAGCCGTCGGGCCCGCTTTCGACGACGACCAGCCGCCGCCCGATGTCGCCCTCGTAGCCCTCGGCGCGCTTCGTCCCCGCGCCGATCATCACCGCGTCGAAGCGGGTGCGCAGTCCGACCAGCATCGCGGTGTCCGTGTCCGAGCCGATCGCCCCCGAGGTGCCGCCGATCGTCGCCCGCCCGTCGAGCGTGACGGCGAAGTTGACCGCGACGAAGGGGCGGGTTTCGTGCGCGTCCTCCCAGGGACGGTAGGAGCCGAGCTGGCGCTCGACAGTCGTTTCGCCTGGATCGGGGGTCAGCCGTCGCAACTCAGGGCAGCGGCTGGATCTTGGTCAGGCTGGGCAGGCTGCCGAAGTTGTTGGCGGCGAAGTAGGGCGAGGAGATCACGTTCGCGAAGGCCGCCTGGGTGGATTCCGAGGACTCGATCGGCCAGTCCCAACGGCTTTCTCCCACGGTGATGTTCCAGTTGAACCAGCTCACCGCCTTGATCTGCGGGAACCTGACCGGCAGCCGCGTCGCGTAGCCGTCGGCGATCCATTTCGCCTTCGACCCGCCGATCTCGGTCGATGCCGTCTCGCCGATCATCACCGGCTTTTCCGGCGCCAGGTTCTGCAGCGTTTTGTAGGTGCCGCCGAACACGGCGCCGAAGGTGCGCCAGGTGGCCGGCTTGATCGGGTTCTTGCCGTAGTTGTAGCCGTCGATGCAGGTCCAGTCGACGTATTCGGCACCCGGGTAGAGCGCGGACAGCGAGGTGGAGCCTTTGAACTTCGCGTTCGGGCACCACACCCAGGTGACGTTCGTCGCCCCCTGTGCTTCGACGACGTCGTGGAAGTGGCGCCAGGCGCTCCTGAACTGCGACGGGCTGGCCGCTGCTTCTTCCCCCCACCTGAACCAGGTGCCGTTCATCTCCCAGTCCCAGCGCAGGAAGAACGGCTTGCCGTAGCTGCGCACCGCTTTCGCCCAGGCGGTCAGGTAGGAGTCCCTCGCTCCGCTGGCGATTTCGGCGAGGCTCGCTCCATCGCTTCCCATGTCCATCAGCGGGATCGCGCCGCGCGCCCTGCTCAGTTCGATCGGCTGGGAGGTGAACGCCTGGCTCCACGGCGGCGGCTGTCCGAAGTGGACCAGCGAGGCCGCCCGACCGGCGTGGGACTCGAACGTGTTCCAGGTTTCGCTGCTCCACGGGGCGTCGCCGGAGCTGCCATAGACTTCGCCGTCCATACGGGCGCCCCAGTACACCGTGGGTTTGGCCGGTTCATAGCTGACGGCGAGGAGCGCGGCGAGCACCTGCTGGGGGTTGGACAGGGTCGAGCTGATTCGCAGTGCCGCCTTGTCGAGATCGGGCTGCTGCAGCGGTGTTGCGAGGGGAATCGCCGTCCATCCCGAGGCGGTTACGGTCGCGGTCGCGACGCGCCCGCCCGAAATCGATTTCAGCACTTCGACGGTCGTTTCCCTGGCGTTGGCCAGATAGACCCAGGCGGTCATCTGAACCGCGCCCGCCCCAGCCAGCGACATCGTTTTCAGGCTGACGGTTGCGCGCCCGGCGGAGCCGTTGGAGGCGATGTAGTCCGAGCTGGACGGCGTTTGCGCCGAGATGACCGGGTCGTCGAGCGCTTCCCACGCCGTCGGCGCCCCGACGACGCTCCAGGCCCCGCCGATCGAGCCGTCGGCGTCGGGGCGGAGGTAGGTCGTGGCCGCCGAGGCGGCGTCAGCCCCTGTCGCGAGCGCCGACAGCGCGAGGGCGAGCAGCGCCAGGGCGGTCGGGCGGCGCAGGGGAGAGCGCTCAGGCGCCTGCTGTCTCCCCTTGGATCCCATGCCTACCCGTAATGGTGCCAGTTTTCGAACTCGCGCCCGGCGAAGCCCTGCAATTCGGCGACGTCCTCGCCGAAGTGGCCGCGCAGCGTCTCGAAGAGGTCGTCGGGCAGCTCCGGCTTAGGCGCCGCCGGCTTCTCGGGGTCGTGGACGACCTTCTCGACGATCCAGCGCATCGACTCCGGCAGGCGGTCGAAGTTGCGGTCGAAGGAGCGGAAGCCCGGCAGCTTGATCAGCCTCTCCATCAGCTGGTATTTGTCGCCCTGCTTGGCGCTCGACTTCTCCCACTCGCGGTCGAACTGCTCGGAGGTGAAGCTCTCGTCGACGCCGGCGAAGGCGAAGGCCCGGCGCATCGTCGCCTCGCGTTCCGATTGCAGCTCCTCCTGGGCGATGATCTCGATCTGCTCGCGGTCGAAGTGCTCGAGGTAGGGCTGCAGCTGCATCCAGTACTTGGAGCGGTTGACGTAGGAGGTGTCGGGATCGGAGAGGACCTCGACCAGCTCGCCGGTCTCATAGCCGGCGCCGGTCGCGTGCACCCAGTGGGAGAGGATGCGCTTGATCGGGTCGCGCACCATGTAGATCAGCCGCGCGTCGGGGCAGTGCTGCTTGATCCGCTCCGGGACGCCGCGGAAGCGGGGCAGGTTCGTGTAGTGGGGGGAGGACTCGCCGCGCACCTCGAAGCGGTCGTCGAAGCGGCTCGCGTACCAGTCGAGGCCGAGGTCCCAGTTCAGCTCCGCGGCGAAGAAGTTGAGCTCCTTCGGCTTCGACATCTGTATTTCGGGGTGCAGGCCGAGGTAGTGGTGGATGCTGGTCGTGCCGCACTTCAGGCCGCCGACGATGATCAGGTTGGGCAGCTCGGCGTGGCGCTTGCGGCGACGCCGCAAGCGGCTGCGGCGATCGGCCGTGTAGCGCTCGCGGGCACGCGCGCACATCGCCTCGTCGGCGGGGTCCGAAGCGGCCTGGGCGGCGGGAGTCTGCGTCTCGGCCTCTGACACGAGCGGGCTAGTGTAGCTGCGATGCCCTGCGCCGATCTCGCATCGAGCTTCAACTCGTTCTTCAATGCCGCCAGCTCGTTCTTCGAGCACCTCTCCGACGTGCAGTGGACCCCATTCGCGATCGCGCTCGCCTTTCTCGCCGGCATGCAGCTCGCCCGCGCCTGGGCCTGGCGCAACGTCCTGCGCGCCTCCTACCCGGGCACGCCGATCTCCTTCCTGCAGCTCGCCGCCGCCTACCTGGCGGGCGCCGGAATCAACGCGATCGTCCCCGCCCGCGCCGGCGACGTCACCAAGGTCTTCCTGGTCAAGCGCCAGATCCCGCACTCCTCATACCCGGCGGTCACCTCCTCCTTCCTCGTGCAGACGATCTTCGACACGACCGTCGGCATCCTCGTCTTCCTCTACGCGATGACCCAGGGGCTGCTGCCCGAGCCACCGCAGCTGCCCAACCTGCCGGCCTTCGAGATCTCCTTCTGGGCCAACCACCCGCGCACGCTGCTGATCGTGATCGGCGTGCTGCTGCTGGTCGGCGCGATCGGCGTCTACTACCTGGCCCACCACGTGCGCCGCTTCTGGGCGCGGGTCCGGCAGGGGCTCGTCATCCTCACCCAGCCCCGTCGCTACCTCCGCGAGGTGTGGGCCTGGCAGGGAGTCGGCTGGCTCTGCCGCTTCGGCGCCTTCTGGTTCTTTCTCGAGGCCTTCGGCATCGGCGGCTCGGTCGACGCCGTGATGCTGGTGATGAGCGTGCAGGCGGTCTCGACGATCGTCCCCTTCACGCCCGGCGGCGCCGGCGCCCAGCAGGCGCTGCTGGTGGCGACGCTGAACGGCCCCTCGCGCTCCGCCGTCCTCTCCTTCTCGGTCGGGACGCAGATCGCGATGGCCGCCTGGTCGGTCGTGCTCGGCTTCGCCGCGATCCTGCTCGTCTTCCGCACGACTGACTGGAAAGGGTTGATCAGACAGGCCCAGGACGAGGCGGCGGAAGAGAAGAAGGCCGCCCCCGTCGGCGCCGGCTGAGCCGGCGACGCGGTCGTAACGCTTTTTCTCCCCTATGGAGGGAAAAAACGTTACGACCGAGAGGGTGAAGGTGAGTTCGCCAGCGGGTTGGTCCAGCGCACCCCATCGAAGCGCGAGAAGTCGTTGTCGCTTGAGCAGAGCTCGGCGCCGTGTTCGATTGCGAGCGCCGCGAGGTGGGCGTCGGTCGTCAGGTTGCCGGCGGTGCCGAATGGCTGCAGCAGTCGTCGCAAGGTTGTCGCATGCGCGCTGGTCGGGTGGACGATCGTGGCGACTGACTGCGTCAGCCATTCGTCGATGTGCTCCATGGCGTCGCCGGGCTGAAGCGGTCGCTCGAACGCGGTCGGCTTGGTGGAGATGCGCAGAAAGCCGAGTAGGACTACCCAGGCGAACGCGATCTCCTCTGTGCCCGAGAGGACCGTTTCCAGCCACTCGCGTGCTCGGTCGTGGGACGGCGATTCCTCGTCGATGGCGTACAGAAGCAGGTTGACGTCGGGCAGCTTCACTTACGCAGGGCCATCTTGCGCAGGATCTCTTCGTCCTCGAGTTCACCGGCCAGCTGCAGGGCCTTGTCGAGATTCACACCGGGTCGCGCGCCCAACTTGCCCGTGCGCACCTTGTACGGCTTGCCAGGCGGGCGCCTGTCGGTCTCCAACCCCCGGCGCACGCTCGAATTGAGCGCCTCCTTGAAGGAGATGCCGCGGGCGCGCGTCTCCTCCTTCAGCTTCGCCGCCACATCCGGGTCCAATGTCACCGTTGTGCGCATGAGAGGCATCATAGCAGCAGATAGCTTGCTGTCTTGATGCCTAAATTGCCCTCATAGACGTTCGGGCAAGAGGGGGATTCCGCGCTCGGCGGCGGCGTCGCGCAGCTCCCGGTCCCAGCAGGCGAGCGTCAGCTGTCTCACTTCCTGGAAAGCGGTGACCGTTGCCAGGTGGAGGGCGTCGTACGCCCGCAGCGCGTGATCGCGCGCCGTCGCGGAGGCGTCCCCTATCAGTCGGTCGGTCACGGCGTGGACGTACAGCGATTCCCAGTGGCGCTCGAGTTCGGGCAGCGCCACCTCGAACCGCGGGGCGGACAGGCGCTTGTCCTTGCGCATCCTGGTCAGCGCTGCCGTCGCCTCGACGTGGGTGATCGCGCTGGTGGAGATGAAGTCGGCCTCCTCGCGGGCCGCCTTGACGATCTCCCCGCCGGGCTCATCGACGATCAGTTTGATCAGGGCGCTGGTGTCCAGATAGAGACTCAGCGACGGCCTTCGGAGACGTAGTCGGATGCCGTCGGCCCGGGCCCAGTCAACTTCACCGGTTTCGGCACGTGACGCTTGCCGTTGCCCGGCCGCACCGTTCCGTTGGCGATCATGCGGGCCAGTCCGGGTGAGATTCTCGAGGAGACGATGGTCGCGATCGGCTCTCCGCGGCGGGTGACCGTGATCGTCTCCCCCCGCTCGACCTGGTCGATGATCCGGCTGGCGTTGTTCTTCAGCTCCCGTATGCCGACGGTTTTGATCATGTAGCCACATCATAGCGTCAAAGGGCCACATTGCGATCAGCTCGACCAACCGGGGTAGCGGCCGCGAACGCGCCACTGCCAAGGAGGTGTCTCGCGCGGCGGGAACTCGTAGTGGTTGCGGCCGGGCAGGGTCTCGAGCGGGACGAGGGCCGGGTCGTCGCGCAGCAGGACGCGGACGTGGGACGCGGCATCGATCTGCGCCTGACCGGCGCGGCGGGCGACGCGCTCCCAGCCGAGACCCGGGCGGTAGAGCCAGTAGGAGATTTCGACCCAGCCGAGCGCGCGGCGCCGGTCGACGACCTCGGTGAAGGCGGTGGTGCGGCGCCCCGAGGCGGTCAGGTGCGGGCCGGCGGCGACGGCGCAGCTCTGGCGCCGGCAGCGGCGGAAGTCGACCGGGACCAGGGGCAGGCCGCCGGGGCCGGGCAGGGCCTCCGGCGCCGGCGCCAATGCGCGCACGAGGCGAGCCAACGGCCAGCCGTAGGCCGGTACGAGCGGGTGGTGGCGGCAGGCGTCGGGCAGGCGCGGGGCGCAGGCGAGCCGCCTGCCGAGCGCGCCGGCGAGGGCGCGGCCGGCGTCGACCTTGCCGCCGGCCGCGACGGCGGAGATCGCCGCGATCAGCAACAGTGCCACCAGGGTGACGATCCCCGCCTGCTCGACGCTGGCCGCTCCACGCTCCCGCTCTCGCCTGCCGCTCATCCGTTCCGACGCTAGGGACCGCCGGCGCGCGTGTGGTGCGCAGATACGCGCGTCTTTCGCGCCGCTCTCAGTCTGCTTTCATGTGCCTATGGAGGGCAGCCCCTTCAACCTCTTCGGCGACCCCGACGAGTTCCGCGCCCGGATGGAGGAGCTTTCGGAGCAGATGCAGTCCTCCCAGCGCGTCGCCTGGGCCGACAACGCGATCAGGCTCGCGGTCGAGATGACCGTTGCCTCGATCGGCCGCCTCGACCTCGCCGGAACCCCGGACGAGCAGGCGATGCAGGTGCGGGACGCAATCCGCGTCTTGTTCCCAGAGGCTGTGACTCTGGTGCGCGAGGCGCGCGAAGGACTTTCTTAGGGCGACGGGGGCGAGGGGGGTTGGGTGTCCCTCGTCCCGACAAGTGCCGAGCCAATTAGCTCGGCACTTTGAGTATCCGCCGGTTCGAGGGACACCCAATCTCCCTCGCCCTGCGTCAGAGGAGCTTGAAGCTCAGTTTCACCGCGGAGGCACGCTTCACGGCTGCGGCCGCCAGCTCTAGGGGGATGGCGATGAGCAGGGCGGGGAGGGCGGCGAGGATGCTGATCCCGGCGTCGATGGCTCTCTGCCAGGGGCGGGCGGCGGGAACCGACTCCGCGCGGCCGAGGGCGCCGAGGGCGACGTTGCGGCCGAAGGTGAGCCCGTTGAGGAGCGTCTGCCACATCAGTGCGATTCCGCGACCGGGCGACCAACGGGTGGCGCTGAGGACCTGGTCGCGGTTGGCGACGAGTCGGCGCACCGCCTCGATCGTGAACAGGTAGCGGGCGCCCGGTTCCAGCCCGGCCCAGCCGGCGTTGCCGAGCGAGGCCGAGACCGCGTCGCGGCTGGCGATCTGCGCCGTCCCTTCCTCGCGGTGCGAGCGGTCGAGCTCGGCCAGCGCGTCGGCGGCGCCGCCCGCCTCGCCGAGGACGCCGAGGCCGCAGCTCTCACAGCGGCGCACCGGGCCGCGCAGGCCCGGACGCGCGTCGATCCAGCCGAAGAGCGGCTCGCCGCAGGCCGGGCACGGCGGGTTCTCGGGTCCCGCCCCCGCCTCCAGCGGCACCACCGGCCGTCTGGGCTCCCTCATCTACCGCCTATGACATACATGAATAGGGCAATCGTTGATTCTCAAGTTTGACTATACTTGCGATTGACGATTCTTCATCGCAATTATGCCATTTCCCCTCTTTCATCCCCTGAATGCAACTCCGCGGCCATTGACGATTTCAAAGGCTGCGTTCCAACGCGAGTTCCCGAGAGAGAATCAATACGTTGAGCGCAAAAGCGGCGTGGGCCGCGCCCTGGAAAAGCCGGTGGTCTCTCTATCTAACTCTGAAGGGGGCGTAATCCTGATCGGGGTCGATGATTCCGGGGGGCTGCTCGGTCGGCCACTTACCCAGGGCGCGGAAGAGTCGATTCATCAGGTAGTCGCGTCGATCAGGAACTCGGGCCGCTACACGATCCAACCACTGCTGGTTGACGAGGTGCCGATCATCGTGCTGTCGGTGGAGCGGCGTGTCCAGGGCTTCGCCCAGACGTCCAGCGGCCGGGTGCTGGTGCGTCGGGGGGCCTCGGATGTCGCTCTCTTTGATGCGGAGTTGTTCGAATTCATCTCCTCCAAATCATTGGAGAGATTTGAGCTGAGCGACACAAGGATCGCCCTTGACCAAGCCGACCCTGAGCTCATAGCCGAAGTGACCGAGGCGCACGAATGGTCGGACGATTCGCAGACACGCGAGCGCCTCGCTGAACACGGATTGATGTCGCGCACGAGCGACCACCTAACTGTGACAGGCGCGCTGTACCTGCTTCGTACGCCGGAAGAGGTCCTTTCCAAAGCTTTCATCGAAATACGCCGCTATTCCGATCCCGACGGAGCCAATCCGGACAAGCGGGTTGAGGTCAGAGGCCCCGTCCATCACCAGGTTGCGGAGGCGACCAGGCTGGTCATGGAGGAGCTGGGCTCGGATACCGTCGTTCTCGGCCTGCGCCGGCACGACTTGCCGCGACTGCCGGAGATCGTCATTCGAGAGGCGGTTGCCAATGCCGTCGTCCACCGCTCCTACGAGGCGAGTGGAAGCAGTATCCGGATCGAGCTGCGCCCGGGTGCCATCCTTGTCTCCTCGCCCGGCTCGCTTCCGGAGTCGGTGACGGTCGACAACATCAGAGACGCTCAGTCTGCGCGCAACCCAAAGCTGATTTCTCTGATGCGTCGCTTTCGCCTCGCCGAGGACGAAGGCCTTGGTGTCGACATCATGCAGGACTCGATGATGGCCGAGTTGCTCGATCCGCCGACGTTCGAAGACACCGGACATTCGGTTCACGTCAGTCTCCCGGTTCGGGGTGGCGTTACCACCCAGGAGCGCGCGTGGGTTCGCGAGATCGAGGCCCGCGGAGAGATCGAGCCCATGGACCGCATCCTCCTCGTTCACGCAGCGAGAGGGGAGGAGCTCACGAACTCTCGGGTCAGAGAGCTTGCGCATGTGGATCGCTTTGCTGCGACCCACGCCCTGCGCAGGCTGCGCGACGCGGGCTTTCTGTTGCAGCGGGGCCAGCGAGGCGGGACGGCCTATGTGCTGAAGGGCGATCTGGAATCGCCGGCAGGCCTTCGGCTCAAGCGAGATGAGCTCAAGGAGCTTGTCTGCTCTATCGCTAAAGAGGGACCTATCAAGAATGCCGACGTTCGTGGGAGGACGGGTTTGGATCGACTCGATGCCCTCTCGCTGTTGAATGAGCTTGTCAGTGAGGGACGGCTGTTGCGGATTGGGCAGAGGCGCGGGAGCCGTTACGTCCTGTCGGATGCATCTAGACAATGAAGCGAGATCCTCTCCGGATACGGTAAGGGTGTGCAGCTGAGCGAGATCATGACCAAGGGGGTCGTCACCGCCGCGCCGGAGGCGAGCGCGATCTCGGTCGCCCGCCAGATGCGCGAGCACCGCGTCGGCTCGGTCGTGCTCGTCGACGCCGCCGGTTCGCCGGTGGCCATGGTCACCGACCGCGACCTGGCGCTGCGCGTCTTCTCCGAGGCGGTCGACCCCGAGTCGCCTGTCGGCGAGCACGCCTCGCGACCGCTGATCTGCGGCGAGCCGGCGATGGAGCTGGAGGAGGCGGCGGCGCTGATGGTCCAGCACCGGGTGCGGCGACTTCCGGTCGTCGATGCGGATACGCTCGCGGGCATCGTCACCCTCGACGACATCGCCGTCCGCACCGGCAACCTCGAGGTCGCGCAGAAGATGACCGCTGAGGTGATCGAAGGCGCCCTGCCGCAGTTCTACTTCCGCGAGCGCGGCTGAGCGATGAGCGAGCGGCACAGGGCGCTGGCCTGGGAGGCCCGCTGGGCGCTGCCCACCGCGATCGCCAGCTTCGTCGCGGTCGCGCTTGTGATCTCCTCCTTCTTCGTCGTCGGCTCCCTCGGCGGAGGGGGCCAGGCCGAGGAACTGCGCGAAATTCACGCCCACGGCGGAGACATCGTGCTCTCCAACGTCATGCGCGGCCTCGGCTTCGCGTTGCTGGCCATCCCGCTCCTCTACCTCTTTCAGGCGGGGCTGCTGCGCAGCGAGCGGATGCGGTCGCAGTTCCGTCCCCTGGTCGTTGCCGCCCCGCTTGTCCTGGCCGTGGCTTCTGTGCTCAGCGGAGTGGCGGGGAAGGAAGCGGCCTCCGACTTCGTCGCGGGCAAGTCGCAGGCGACGCTGAGCGTTCGGGAAGCGACCAGCGAATGCCGTTCCGAACGCAAGGACGACGCGGAGGGCTTTCGCGAAGAATTCGGCACGGGCGAGGAGGCCCTTTCGCGCTGCGTCGAGACCGAACGCGAAGACGACGCAGCGAGCAACGCGATCGACGATGCCTCATTGCGCCCTGCGGTGCAGATCCTTCAGCTCGCGGGCATCCTCGCGCTCGCCTTCGCCTTCATCTACTGCTCGCTCAACGCGATGCGGACCGGCCTTTTGACGAGGTTCTGGGGATCGCTGGGGATAGCTCTGGGCGTCGCCTCGGTGCTCGGTCTGTTCCAGCTCGCCCTGCTCTGGTTCGTATACGTCGGCCTGCTCGTCGCCGGCTGGATACCGGGTGGCCGCCCGCCCGCCTGGGCGGCGGGCGAAGCGATTCCCTGGCCGTCGCCGGGGGAGAAGGCTGCGGCTGATCTTGCATCTTCGGGCGATGAGCAAGCGGCCGACGCCGAGCCCGATGGCAACGAGGAGGATGAGACCAAACCGCGAGAGTGAGCCGGCGGTCGCCCTGCGGGGCGTGACCAAGACCTACGGCGCGGGGGAGGTCGCGGTTCACGCGCTGCGCTCGGTCGACCTCGAGATCCAGCCGGAGGAGTTCGTCGTCCTCCTCGGCCCGAGCGGCTCGGGCAAGACGACGCTGCTCAACCTGATCGGCGGGATCGAGCCGGCGACGGCGGGCGAGATCGTCGTCGACGGGCGCGACGTCAGCGCTCTCGACGAGGAGGGCAGGACCGAGTTCCGGCGCGAGACCGTCGGCTTCATCTTCCAGTTCTTCAACCTGATCCCGACCCTGACCGCGCTCGAGAACGTCGAGCTGGTGGCGGAGCTGGGCGACGGCGCCCACCGCGCGGCCGAGATGCTGGAGCGGGTCGGGCTCGGCGACCGCCTCGACCACTTCCCGGCGCAGCTCTCCGGCGGCGAGCAGCAGCGGATCGCGGTCGCCCGCGCGCTCGCCGGCGGGCCGAAGGTGCTGCTCGGCGACGAGCCGACCGGAGCGCTCGACCTGGAGACCGGGCGCACCGTGCTCGGCCTCCTGCACGAGCTCAGCCACGAGCTGCACCAGACCGTGCTGCTCGTCACTCACAACGCCTCGATCGGGCGCATGGCCGACCGGGTGCTGCGCCTGCGCGACGGCGAGATCGTCGCCGACGAGCGCAACGAGGCGCCGGAGGACGCCGCGGCGCTGGAGTGGTGAGCGGATGAGGACGCTGCGGACGAAGGCACGGCGCGACATGCGGCGCCAGGTCGGTTCGTTCGCGGCGATCGCGCTGACGATCTTCCTCGGCGTCACCCTCTTCGGCGCCAGCTACGACGCCTACAGCAACCTCGACGATTCCTACAAGCGCGCCTTCGTCGAGTACCGCTTCGCCGACCTCACCGTGACCGGCGGCGCGAGCGAGCGCCTGGCGGCGGAGGCGCGGCGGACGGCGGGCGTCGAGGCGGTCCAGGCACGGACGCAGGCCGACCTGCCGTTGCACGTCGGGCGCGAAAAGCTCCTCGGCCGCGTCGTCGGGATGCCGCCGGACCGCCAACCGTCGGTCAACCGCGTCGACGTCGAACGCGGTCGCTACCTGAGCCGCAGCGATCCGGACGGCGTGCTGGTTGAGAAGCACATGGCCGACGCCTTCGACCTCGCGGTGGGCGATTCGGTCGTCGCGGTCGGCGCCAGCGGGCCGGAGAGGCTGCGGATCGTCGGCGTCGCCGCCTCGCCGGAGTACTTCTGGCCGGCCCGCAGCCGCCAGGACATCCTGCCGGCGCCGAAGGACTTCGGCGTGCTCTTCGTCCCGGAAGCGACCGCGCGGCGGCTGGCCGGCGCCGACGCCCCCAACCAGGTGGCGATCTACTACGACGGCGGCCGCGAGTCGGCTGCGCTGACGGCGAAGCTGACGCGCCGCGCCGGGGATCTGGGCGCCGCCGACGTGCTCACGCGCGCCGACCAGCCCTCCAACAGCGCCCTGCAGCAGGACGTGAAGAGCTTCCGCGAGCTGGCGCTGCTCTTCCCGCTGCTCTTTCTCAGCGCCGCCGCGCTCGCCACCGGGGTGCTGATGCGCCGCCTGGTCACCGCCCAGCGCCCGGTCGTCGGCATGCTGCGCGCCTGCGGCTACTCGCGCCGCCAGCTCGTCGCCCACTACCTCACCTTCGGCGTCGTCGTCGGCCTCGTCGGCGGGGTGCTCGGCGCGGCGGCGGCGATCGGCCTGGCCGGGGTGATCACCCAGGCCTACACGGCGGAGCTCTCGATCCCGATCACGCTGACCTCGATCTCGCCGCTGACCGCGGTCCTCGGCGTCGCCTTCGGGCTGCTCACGGGCGCCGTCGCCGCGGCGCTGCCGGCCTTCTCCGCGGCGCGCGTGCCCCCGGCGGAGGCGATGCGCCGCTTCGCGCCGACCAAGCCGGGCCGGCTCAGCCTCGCCGAGCGCCTGCTGCCGCCGCTGCGGCGGCTGCCGGTGCGCTGGCGGATGACGCTGCGCGCGATCGGCCGCAACCCGCGCCGCTCCTTCGCGACGGTGCTCGGTGTCGTCCTCGCTCTCACCCTGGTCCTGGTCTCCTGGGGGATGATCGACACCACCGAGATCCTCGTCGACCGCCAGTACGGCGAGATCGATCGCCAGGACGCCGAGCTCTACTTCCGCGGCGCGCTCGGCCCCGAAGAGCTGCGCGAGGTGCGGCGGGCGGCGGGAGTCGCCGAAGTCGAAGCCGGCGTCGACATCCCGGTCTCGCTCAGCGCCGACGGCGAGCGCTACCAGACGGCATTGAAAGGCTTCGCGCGCGACACGACGATGCACGGCTTCCTCCTCGCCGGCGGCGGCACGACGACGCTGCCCGCCGACGGCCTGCTCGCCGGGCAGGCGCTGTCGGGGAAGCTCGGGATCGAGGCCGGCGACAGCGTCGCGGTGACGGCGCCCGGCACCGGCGTCTCCGCCCGCGCCCCGGTCGACGCCTTCCTCGAAGAGCCGCTCGGCACCTACGTCTACGCGGCGCTGGGGCCGATCCGGCGGCTGGCGGGGCCGCGGCTGGGGCTCGGCAACGTGGCCCTGGTCCGCTACGCGCCGGGCGCCGACCGGGAAGCGATGCGGCGGCGGCTCAGCGCCCTGCCCGGCGTCGTCGCCTTCGTCGATTCCAACGCGCTGAAGTCGATCGTCGACGAATACCTAGGCCTCTACTACGCCTTCGTCGGGATCATGCTGCTCTTCGGCGCGGCGATGGCCTTCGCCCTGCTCTACAACTCGATCCAGGCCAACCTGACCGAACGCTCGGTCGAGGTCGCGACCCTGCGCGCCGCCGGCACCCCCTTCCGCACGCTCTCGCGGATGATCACCGCCGAGAACTTCCTCGTCACCGCGCTCGGCATCGTCCCCGGGTTGATCGTCGGGGTCGAGGTCTCACGCCTCTTCCTCGCCTCCTTCGAGAGCGACGCCTTCAGCTTCGACCTGCAGATCAGGACCTCGACCCTGGTCCTCTCCTCGCTCGCGATCCTCGCCGTCTCGCTGCTCTCCGAGCGCCCCGGCCTGCGCGCCGTGAAGAAGCTCGATATCGCCCAGGTCGTGCGCGAGCGCGCCGCCTGACGGCGTCGTACGGCGACGACTGTCGAGTTGACCCACGCATACGGTGGCAAGGGATGCAAGGAGTCGTCCCGCGGCAGCGCCTATTCCTTTCGTGCGCGTGCGGCGGTGCGACGCAGAACGTTGCGAACGTGCGTCGGGTCGTGCTTTACCTGCCAGTGGGAGAAGCGCAGCGGCCACATGCCGGCGGCGAGGTGAGCTTGGTCGCGTTCCAGGCCTCGCCTCTGCTGCGAGGCGGTGCGGTGGTAGTGCAGGCCGTCGGTCTCCACGACGATCTTCAGCTCGGGCCAGAAGAAGTCGACCTCGAAGCCGTTCACCCACGCTCTCGTCTCTGGGGTCGGGAGACCGACGGCGCGGGCGATCGGCCGGAAGGCCTGCTCCAGCTCGGAGTCGCTGAGGCGGAAGGCGAGCGGATCAAGCAGGGCACGGAGGGCGGCGACACCTGGCTGGCCGGCGTAGCTCGCAAGCGACGCATATAGGACGTCCGCTCGCACATGGCCGAGCTTGTCGGCCTCGTTGACCGCACGCTCGAGTCGGCTCGGTGCCAGCTGCGTCGCCTGGTCGATCAGCGTTCGAGTGGGGGACGTCACCGGAATTCTCCTGTGGGTCGTTACGTCCCTCGGCTCCAGGGCGGCCCGGCGATGGGTGCGGATCCCCGAATGCAGGCTGCTCCTTCCCGGCGGCAGCGACACCTCGACCAGGTCGGGCAGCTCGCTGCCGAAGCCCCACAGGGCCGCCGCGCTGCCGTGGCTCAGCACGGCGCCGCGGCCGCAGGCGAGCGCCGCGGCCCGACTCATTCTCAGGTCGAGAAGCTGCGCTCTTGTGATCACGCCGTGCTGAGCATCGACAAGCGCCCAGATCGCGGCGTCCCGCTCGCGCTCCCCCGCCGACCGGTCCGCACCCTCAGGTTGTCGAGTTGACCCCCGTATACGGTGTCAAAGGGCTCAGCGAGAAGTTCTCTCCCCCCTGCGATGAGTCCGGATCTCGCTCATGATCCGCTCCAGGCGCGGCTCCCGGGAGGTGTCGACGAACTCCATCGTGCCGGCGACGCCGGGGTGGATCGCCCCGATCCGCTCGTGCATCGCCTGAGCGACGGCGCGGTAGGTGGGGTGGCCCTCGCGGCCGGAGCGCAGCTCGATCAGGTGCATCGCCTCGCGCGCGTTGAGGTCGAGCGTGTAGCGGATTCGGTAGGCGAGGCTGAGCGCGTAGGGGGCCTGCTCGCGCAGGCCGGCCGCGGCGAGCCGCTCGTACTCGGCGCGCGAGATCTCCAGGGCGCGCTCGAACTCATCGCCGACGCCGGCTTCGCGAACCTCCTCGGGGACGCCGGCGCCAAGGTCGGGGCCGAGGCGCTGCCACTGGCAGGTCAGCATCCGGTGGCGCTGCAGGTCGCGGAAGGCGCCGTAGTCGGAGACGATCTCGAAGCGGTAGCGCAATGCCTCGAAGCCGCGGCCGGGCCGGTGGCGGCGGTTCGCCCGCTCACCGACCATTGCCGCCAGCAGCTCGGCGCGCTCGGCGGGATCGAGAACGTCGAGGCGGGCGAGAACCTCGGTCTCGGGCACAGCTGCCGACTCGAACAGGCAGGCGGCCAGCAGGTCCTCTTCGGTCCCGTCGACGTGGAGCAGCTCGACCGATGGCGCGTCCTCGCCGGCGCCGCGCCGGTCGAGGCCGAGCCGCGAGACCCACTCCTCGGTTCGCTCGCGGCGCCGCTCGAGGTAGGCGATCCACTCGCCGCCGCGGTCGGGCCGCTCGATGCGGGAGACGAAGCTCGGCATCACCTTCTTCAACTCGGTGAGCACCATGCCGCCGTACTCGCGCGCCTCCGGCAGGGGTGAGGCCATCAGCCGCAGCAATAGCTGCTCGTAGGCCTGGCCGGAGGCGTAGATGCCGACGTGGCTGAGCGTCGCCGCCGGCAGCAGGCCGCGCAGCAGGTCGAGCGCCTTGGCCCGGATCGAGCGCTGCCACGGCCCCTCCGGTTCGCCCTCGCCGCGCGGCCAGCGCTCGGCCGCCCACTCCTCGACTCGTGTCAGAGAGCGCGAGTAGATCGCGAAGACCTCGTCCATCGCCGCGCCGAACTCCGGCCCCAGCTCCGCGTCGCGGTAGTAGCGGTAGCCGCCGCCGGCGCTCTCGGGCAGCGGCGTGTCGTAGGGGATGTAGCGGGTCGACTGCTCGAGGTAGGCGGCGAGCCGACCCCGCTGCAGCAGCTTGGTGAGAATGTTGGAAACCCACTCGCAGGCAACGTGCGCGCCGCCGACCTGGGCGATCGAGTCGTCGCCGTAGCCGACGAAGACCCGCTCGTAGAGGCCCGCCGCACGCTCGCCCTCGGTCCCGTCGAAGGGCCGCGAGCCCTCCTCGACGTCGCTCGCGAACTCTTCGAGGTAGAGCCGGCGCACGGTCCCTGAATACCTCGAATAGCGGGCAAAAAGCGCCCCCTTGACGGTCTCCGGCAGGTTGACGAGGGCGAACACGGGCCGGTCGAGGTTGGTGAAGTGAGGGGCGAGCAGCGCCCGCTCCTCGGCGGTGAAGTCCTCGACCGGGTAGCGCACCGGCGCATCGTAGTGGCCGCCGCGGCGGGCCGAAACAGCCACCCGCTTTGCTCGATCGCGCAACTGGCAATCGGAACGGCGAGGGAGGAATCGGGAGTGTCATGGTTTATTCTCATGGCCATGAAGAGGCTTCGTATATCGGCCGGAGGCCAGGTCTCGGTTCCGGCGGCGGTGCGGAACCGCTGGAAGACCAGGGTCGTCGTCGCGGACGATCGCGGCGACCACCTGATCCTCCGCCCCGCGCCTGAGGACCCGATCGAGGCCGCTCGCGGCGCATTCAAGGACTCCATTGGCCCCAACGCCGACGAGCTTCGGCGCCAGTTCCGCGAAGAGGAGCGCGAGGCCGAAGAACGGAAGTTCGGGCCAGACCCGAATTGACGCTGCTCGATGCGAATGCGCTGCTCAGCCTGCTTCTTGGTCAACCCGCCGAGGAGCGGGTTTCCTCTCTCCTCCACCGAGGCAATTGCGCAATTCCAGCCGCTTGCCTTGCGGAGGTAATCGATGCCCTCATTCGCACGCACGGCATCGAACCGTCCTCCGTCTCTGAGCGCCTGGGGGCATTGATCAACGAGGTCTTGGCGGTGCTCCCGATGGACCAGCGCACGGCCTGGCGTGCCGGCGAGCTTCGCGCTGCTCACTATCACCGCACAAAAGCCGCTCTGTCCCTGGCCGACTGTCTGCTCCTTGCGTCGGCTGCTGGGACTGACGATGAGATCGCGACCTCGGATTCAGCTGTAATCGCTACGGCACGGAAGCTGGAGGTAAGCGTAGTGGTCCTTCCGAATGCCAAAGGCCAGATGCCGGAGCATTAGGGCGGCGCGGACATCAGCTCAACCCGGTGACCGCCGGGGGCGATCGCGAGCGCGCGCGGCACGCCCCAGTGTTCGCGGCGGCGTTCCACCTGGAAGCCGCGCTCGATCAACTCAGCCACCACGCGCTCGAAGTCGACGACTACGACCGCTGTATGACCGCGCGGTGGGACGGTCGGCGCGTCCGTCGGAATCAGGTGGATCTGCGTCCCCTCCCTTTCCAGCCACACGTATTCGGCGAGCGTCGCCGGCGGCTTGACCTGCTCGAAGCCCAGCACCTCCCAGAGCTCGACCGAGCGCTCGATCTCGTCCGGCCTGACCTCGATGCCAACGTGATGCAGCATCACTCGGCCTCGGGATCGGTGAGAGCGGCCACATCGGCACGGTCGACGGGTCGGTTGCGGGCGAGCTTCATGCGGATCAGATCGTCCCGGCCGGCGACCGGCACGTGTGTCCCGTCGAGGGCGATGACGAGCGCCCGCTCGCGCAATTCGGGATAGGGCGCAGCCCCCGGCGCTTCGTGCAGCACGTCGATGTCGCCGTGACGGGTCGCGAACTGCCAGATGGTCGCCCGCGGCAGCATCGACGCCTCGATCTCGGTCTCCTCATGGCCGGGGTTGAGCACCCTGGCATCCAGGGCGCGCAGGGCAGCCGCGAGGCGAGCGAGGTTGTCGGGCTCTGGCGCCGGGATGACGTCCACGTCGTTGGTCATCCGCGTGTTCCCGTGGGTCTGGGCTGCGAGTCCCCCGACCAGCACGAAGTCGACTTCCTGGCGTGCCAGCTCCTCCAGGATCCGCTGGGCGTCGAGCGGCTCGGGAAGTGGATTAGGCACGAGCCCGCCGCCCCGCCTGCGTCAGCTTCGCGGCGAGGCGGTTCCATGAGATCGCGAGTCGCAGCCGCTCCTCCGGCGTACGTTCCAGCGTCGCCCGCATGTGCAGCGGGTCGTACTCGCGCTCGAGGGGCTCGGATCGGATCGACAGGCGCTCGCCCATCGCCGCCAGCAGCCGTTCGACCGTCTCGACCGAGGGAGCTGTTTCGTCTCGCTCGATCCTGCTGATCGCCGCCTGGTCGGTGCCTGCCCGCACCGCCAAACGCCTCTGGCTGAGCCCGTGTCGTTCGCGCGCTCCGCGGATGAGCTCGCCTATCCTCATGGGTGAATGATGCCTAATAAGACATCAAAATGCAAGCGATAGCAACGAGGCGCCGACGACGATCGCGGTCGTCCAGGTCACGGCCTCGGCGGTGATCTCCATGTCGAGGCCGTATGCGTGGGCGACGACCAGCGAGTTGAGGCCCGAGGGCATCGCGGAGAGAAGTCGGTAGGCGGGGGGCAGATCGATCAGCGGCGCTGCCAGCAGCATCAGCAAGGCGGGGACGATGGCGAGGCGGGTCGCGATCGCCAAGGCGACCGGCCTGGTCATCGGCGGCGGCATCGGCAGCTCGCCGTGTTCGGCGTTCTCGGCCAGGGTGGCGCCGACGGCGAAGAACCCGATCGGCAGGATCGCGACGATCAGCGCCTGCGAGATGTCGACTAGCGCGGTCGGGGCCAGGGCGCTGGGAGCGAGGAGGCCGGCAATCGCCGCGTAGAGCGGCGGGTTGCGGGTGAAGAAGGCGCGGATGCGCTCGCGTGGGCCTTCGCCCGCCTTGGTGCCGAAGGCGGCCCCGACCGCGAAGGCGCCGAGCAACAAGCACGGGCCGGTGACGAGCACGTCGTAGAGCACCGCGGTCGAGAGCTGGTCGCGGCCGAGCAGGGCGACGGTCAGCGGGTAGCCGAGGTAGCCGGTGTTGACGCTGAGCACGCAGCAGACGACGGCGCCGACCTGGAAGCGGGCAAGCTTCAGCACCCGGCTCGCCACCCACCAGGCGAGCAGCGCCCCGAGTGAGGAGGCGACGATCCCCAGCGCCAGGCCGACCCCGTGGCTGACGTCGACCGAGCTGGCGGCGATGTTGAAGAAGATCACCGGTGGCAGCAGCACGTAGAGCAGCAGCGTCAGCGAGCGCCGCGCCGCTCGCGCCGCTCCGGCCGGCCAGCGCCGCTCGGATCCGACGCCGACGGCAACTGCGACGACGATCGCGGCGGTTGTCAGGAGGACGCCCACGGCGGCACCCTTTCACGAAGCTCTCAGCCCGCGGGTCCTGTCGTCGGGGTGGCGGTGTCCGGGCTCCGCGCTGGGTTTTTCGCCTGAAGAGTTTCGAGTTCGCTTGAAGGTCGGTCGGGCGAAAAACAGGACGCCGCGCTACACCGGCACCCCCACCCCGACGCCACCCGCGGGCGAGGCCGCTTTCCTGCAACGCTCCCGCCCCGCAGCAGCTTCAAAACTCCGAGCGCAAGCCGAGACCGATCGCGTCGCTCGTCCTCGAAAATCGCCTCTCCCGCGGGTGGCGCGGTGGCGGGGTCCGGTCAGTCCCCCATAGCGCAGGACGCCACCAGACGTGCCGGCCCCTGGATGCCTTAAATGACACCTGAGAGCCGGCACGTCTGATAGCTCGGCGTCCGAGCACATGGGGGAGGGCCGCCGCGGCAGGACCCGCGGGCTTGAGCGGTTAGCCGTACAGTGCCTCGATCTGCGCCTCGTACTTGCGCTCGATCGGGCGGCGCTTGAGCTTCATCGTCGGGGTCAGCTCGTCGCCGCCGGGTAGCCACTCGCCGTCGAGGACCTCGTAGCGCTTGATCTGCTCGACCCGCGAGAGGCGGCCGTTGCCCTCCTCGACCGCCTTGGCGATCTCGGCGGTGATCTCGGGGTCGCCGGGCGAGGCGCCGCGCGCTGCCAGCGTTTCCGGGTCGAGGACGATCAGGGCGACGTTGTAGGGACGACCGTCGCCGATCGCCACCGCCTGGGCGATCAGGGTCGAGGCCGCCTTCAGCTTCGCCTCGATGTTGGCCGGCGACATGTTCTTGCCGGCCGCGTTGATGATCAGCTCCTTCTTGCGGTCGACGATCCGCAGGTAGCCCGCCTCGTCGAATTCGCCGATGTCGCCGCTGTGCAGCCAGCCCTCGTCGTCCAGCGCCTCGGCGGTCTTCTCGGGCATGTCGCGATAGCCCTTCATCACCTGCGGGCCGCGGATCAGCACCTCGCCGTCCTCGGCGAGCTTCAGCTCGGTGCCGGGGATCGGCGGCCCGACCGTCCCCACCCTGACCTTGCCGGGCGGGTTGAAGGTCGCGATCGCGCTCGTCTCCGACATCCCCCACGTCTCGCAGATCTCGATCCCCAGCCCGAGGAAGAACTTGAGCACCTCGGGCGGCGTCGGCGCCGCGCCGACGACGAAGGATTCGACCTCGTCGAGGCCGAGCATCGCGCGGACCTTGGCGAAGACCTGCTCGTCGGCCCGCTCCCACTCGGCCCGCAGCTCGTCGGGCACGCCGCCGTCCATGTAGGCGTCGGCGTAGCGGCCGGCGACCTCCATCGCCTGCTCGACCCGCGCCCGTTTCTCGGCGTCCTGCTCGGCCGCCATCCCCGCCTCCAGCGCCGCCTTCAGCTTCTCCCAGATCCGCGGCACGCCGCCCCAGGCGGTCGGCTTCACCTCGATCGAGTAGGCGACCATCTCGCGCGGGTTGGGGCAGCAGTAGACCGTCGTGCCGTAGATCATCTGCGCGTAGAGGCTCGCCCAGCGGTCGGCGATGTGGGCGCTGGGCAGGAAGGAGATGCCGCGTCCGCCCGGCTCGACCGAGCGGATCTCGTTGACCGCGCCCCAGACGCCGAGCATGTTGGCGTGGGTGAGCTGGACCCCCTTCGGCGGCCCGGTCGTGCCCGAGGTGTAGATCAGGCAGAGCACGTCGTCGGGCTCGACCGCGCGCCAGGCGGCCTCGAAGTCGAACTCGGGGTCGCCCATCGCCTCCAGCTCGGAGATCGAGATCGTCCCCTCCGGCACCTCGCCGTCGATGACGACGACGTGCTCGAGCGAGTCGACCTTGTCCCGCGCCGCCAGCACCGTGTCGAGGAAGGCCTGCTCGGTGACCAGCACCCGGTTGCCGGCGTTCTCGACCACGTACTCGACCTGCTCGGGCGAGGACGTGTTGTAGACCGAGAAGCAGGTGGCGCCGAGGTGCATCGCCGCGCAGTCGGTCAGGTGCAGGGCGGGCCGGTTGACGAGCATGAAGCCGACCGTGTCGCCGCGCTCCACCCCGAGCGCCGCGAGCCCGGCGGCCCGCCTGCGCACCCTCTCCGCGTACTCGTCCCAGCTCGCCTCGTAGTCCGAATCCTTCAGCCGCAGCGCCGGCCTGTCCGCGCCGGCGTACTCCTCTGCCGTGATCTGGAACGCCTCGCACATCGTCGAGGCCGAAAGCGCTTTCGGTTGGCCACCCATGCGGTGACCTTACATCTAGAACAGCGAGGCGCCGGCGTGCTGAGCGAACTCCACGAGGGGCTGCGGGATGACGCCGAAGAAGACGGTCGCAGCGGCGGCGAGCAGGGCCGGGGCGAGGAGGTACCAGCGGCGGCCGGCGTTCGGGTCGACCGGGTCGGCCTCGGGGGAGGCGCCGGCGATCGCGGGGAGGGCTTCGGCGTCGGGGCGCATCCACATCGCCGCGACGACGCGCAGGTAGTAGGCGAGGGAGATCATCGTGCCGACGGCGATGAAGACGGCGAGCCAGGTGTAGTCGCCTTCGACCAGGGCCTCGATCAGGTAGAGCTTGCCGATGAAGCCGACCGTCGCCGGCAGGCCGGCGAGGCCGAGCATCGAGATCGTCAGCGGCCAGGCGAGCAGGGGGCGCTCGGCGCCGAGGCCGCGCACGGCCTCGATGTGGTCGCCGTAGTGGGTTTCGCGCTCGCGGGCGACGACGACGGCGAAGGCTGCGAGGTTCATCAAGGCGTAGCCGGCGAGGTAGAAGACGAGCGCGTTGACGCCCGCCTCGCTGGCGACGACGAGGCCACCGAGGATGTAGCCGGCCTGGGCGATGCCCGAGTAGCCGAGCAGCCGCTTCAGCGAGTCCTGGCCGAGGGCGCCGACGTTGCCGACGACGATCGAGATCGCGGCGAGGACGGCGAGCGCCGGCTGCCACTCGCTCGCCTGCGGTGCCAGCGCCACGTCGAAGAAGCGGACGAAGACGGCGAAGGCCGCCGCCTTTGTCGCCACCGCCATGAAGCTCGTGATCGGCGTCGGCGCGCCCTCGTAGACGTCCGGCGTCCACTGGTGGAACGGTGCGACCGAGGTCTTGAAGGCGAGGCCGACCGCGCACATGCCGATGCCGACGAGGACGAGCGGGTCGCCGAGCACGCCGGTCTTGGCGATGCCGGCGGCGATCCCGGTGAAGTCGGTCGAGCCGGAGGCGCCGTAGAGGAGGGCCATGCCGTAGAGCAGCGTCGCCGAGCCGAGCGAACCGACGATCAGGTACTTGAGCCCCGACTCGAGCGAGTGCTCGCGGCGACGGTTGGCGGCGGAGAGGATGTAGAGCGGGATCGAAAGCGTCTCGATCGCGACGAAGAGGGTGACCAGATTGGTCGCCTGCGTGAGCAGGACCATGCCCAGCACCGAGCCGAGCAGCAGCGCGTGGTACTCGCCGCGACCGGCGTTCTCGGCCGCCGGCTCGCCGATCGAGAGGAGGACGGCGAATGCCGCGGTGAGGACCGCGATCAGCGAGATCGCGATCGCCAGGTCGTCGAGCCGCATCGCGCCGGCGATCAATTCAGTTGGGTCGTTCCACTGCCAGATCAGCAGGCCGGCCGTCGCACCCAGGGTGACCAGGGTCAGCAGCGGCGCCGTCCGCCGCAGCGGCTTGAAGACGGCCGTGAGCAGGACGACGCAGAGGCCCACCGTCAGCGCTAGGACCGGCGAGAGCGCTGCGTAGTCGATGTGGGGCGCGTGGAAGTTCATCGGATCGTTTGGAGTTCGGTTGAGGTGGATGGTTCCGGGAGCACTTCGAGCCTGGCGTAGGAGGGATGCGTTGCCGCGACGCTTGCGCTCGCTGATGTTGCAGTCCGCTTCAGAATCAATTGCGGGTAGAGCGCCAGGCCGAGGATGCAGAGGACGAGGGGTACAAGCACGGCCCCGTCGCGCCAATCGATCTCGCGCGACGCGACCCCGCCGGCCAGCCGATTGTGCATCGTGCGCTGGTAGAGGCGCAGGGCGTAGTAAGCGCTCATCGCGACGCCGCTGATCGCGACGATCGCGAAGACGATCTTCGAGTCGAAGAGGCCGTTGAGGATGTAGAACTCGCCGACGAAGTTGGCCGAGCCGGGCATCGCCAGGGTCGCCAGGGTGACGATCAGGAAGAGCGCCGCCAGCACCGGCGCCCGCATCGCCATCCCGCCCATCTTGGTCAGGTCCTCCGTCCCGCTGCGCTCGGCGAGCAGGGCGACGATGACGAGGAGCGGCGCGACGACGAGGCCGTGGTTGACCATCTGCAGCACGGCGCCGTCGGCCCCGTCGCTCGACAGGGCGAAGATCCCCGCCGTGATGAAACCGAGCTGCGCCACCGAGGAGTAGCCGGCGATCAGCCGCATGTTGGTCTGGGTGAAGGCCATCACCGAGCCGTAGAGGATCGAGGCGAGCGCGATCACCAGCACCACCTCCTGGAACTGGACCGTCGCGTCGGGGAAGAGCGGCAGCACGACGCGGAGGAAGCCGTAGGCGCCGACCTTCGCCAGCACGCCGGAGAAGACCGCCAGCACCGGCAGCGGCGCCGCCCGGTAGGCGTCCGGCATCCAGCCGTGCAGGAGGAAGGCCGGCATCTTGACCAGGAAGGCGGCGGCGAAGAACCAGAAGATCCAGCGCTGGCTGCCCTCGCCGATCGGGTGCTTGGCCAGTTCGGCGATCGAGAAGGTGATGTGTCCCCCGTCGGCGGCGATGATCGCCGTCGCGATCGCCCCGACCAGCATCAGCAGCGAGCCGATCAGCGTGTAGACGATCATCTTCAGCGTCGCCGCCGAGGCCGTCGGCCCGTCCTCGCGGTCGCTGCCCCAGGCGCCGAAGAGGAAGTAGAACGGGACCAGCATCAGGTCGAAGAAGAGGACGAAGAGCAGCAGGTCCTGGGCGACGAAGGCGCCCAGCGTCGCGGTCTCGCCGAGCAGCATCATCAGGAAGAAGAGCTGCGGCCGCTCCTGCTCGCGGAAGGCGGCGAAGGCCGTCCCCGCCGTCCACACCACCGCGGTGAGCAGGACGAGGAAGACGTTGAGCCCGTCGAGGCCGAGGCTGTAGTCGACGCCGAGGCCGGGGATCCAGCTGACGTCGACCGTGTCCTGCAGGCCGGTCGCGCCCGAGTCGAAGCCGGCCAGCAGGGTGATCGCGATCGCCAGCGTCACGGCCGCGCCCGCCGTCGCCCACCAGCCGGTCCAGCGGCGCGGCAGGAAGAGGCCGACGAGGCCGAAGACGAGCGGTGTCCAGAGCAGCGAGTTGATCATGAGCTGCTCAGCAGGAAGTAGAGGGCGAGGCCGGCGAAGCCGACGACGAGGAGCAGGGCGTAGGCGCGCACGTAGCCGCTCTGCGCGAGGCGGACGAGGCGGCCGCCGCTGCCGACGACGTCCTCGGCGCCGATGACGAGCCCGTCGACGACGACGCGCTCGAAGGTGCGGTTGGCGAAGCGGCCTATGGCGAGCGCCGGGCGGACGACGAGCAGGTCGATCGCCTCGTCGAAGTACCACTTGTTGAGGCAGAGCAGGTAGACGGGGCGCAGCCGCTCGCGGAAGAGCGCCGGCCACTCCGGCCGCGCCACCCAGAGCAGCCAGGCGACGCCGATGCCGAGGACCGAGATCAGCCCGCCGATGACGAGGCCGCGCCACTCGGCGCCGACGCTCGGGTGGACCTCGCTCAGCGGCGAGTTGGCGAAGGCCGGATCGAGGAACTTGAAGAGCACGTCGCTGACCCCGGGCACCTGGATCAGTCCGGCGAAGAGCGCCCCGAAGCCGAGCACAGCCATCGCCACCGCCATCGGCTTCGACTGCTCGGCGATGTGGTGGTGGGCGCCGGGGAAGCCGACCTCGACGTCCTCCTCCTCTTCGGTCGCCGGGTTGATCGGCGGCCCGTGGTACAGCTCGCCGCTCTCGATCAGGTGCTGCGCCTCCGGGCAGGGGTCGCCCGGCAGCACCCGGAAGACGAGCCGGAAGGTGTAGATCGCGGTGAGGAAGGCGCCGACGTAGCCGCCGATCGCCATCCAGAAGTACATCCCGCCGCGCGCCTCGGCGAAGGCGAGGATCGAGTCCTTGGAGAAAAAGCCCGAGGTGAGCGGGAAGGCGGCGAGCGCCAGGCTGCCGACGAGGAAGAGGATCGAGGTGAGGCGCATCGCCTTCCAGAAGCCGCTCATCCGGTCGATGTCCTGGCGGTTCGCCATCGCCGAGATGATCGAGCCGGCCGCCATGAAGAGCAGCGCCTTGAAGAAGGCGTGCGTCATCAGGTGGAAGAGCCCCTGGGCGTAGGCGCCGATCGAGACGCCCATCACCATGTACCCGATCTGGCTCATCGTCGAGTAGGCGATCACCCGCTTCAGGTCGGTCTGCGCGATCGCGATCGTCCCGGCGACCAGCAGCGTCGCCAGGCCGACGAAGGCGGCGACGTCGGCCGCGGTCGGGGCGAGGACGAAGAGCACGTGGGTGCGGGCGATCAGGTAGACGCCGGCGGTCACCATCGTCGCCGCGTGGATCAGCGAGGAGACCGGCGTCGGGCCCTCCATCGCGTCCGGCAGCCAGGTGTGGAGCGGCAGCTGCGCCGACTTGGCGAAGGCGCCGACGAGCAGCAGCAGGCAGATCGCCGTCACCGTCCACTCGTTGGTCGAGAAGACGTGCGGCGCCTTGGCGAAGACCGCGCCGTAGTCGAAGGTGCCGAGTTCGCGGAAGATCAGGAAGGCGGCGAGGACGAGGCCGATGTCGCCGACGACGTTGATCACGAAGGCCTTCATCCCGGCCTTGGTCGCCGTCGTCCGCCGGTACCAGAAGCTGATCAGCGCGTAGGAGGCGAAGCCGACGAAGGCCCAGCCGACGATCAGGAGGACGAAGTTGCCGGCGAGGACGAGCAGCAGCATCGAGAAGACGAAGAAGTTGAGGTAGCTGAAGAAGCGGTGGTAGCCCTCGTCGGAACGCATGTAGCCGAACGAGTAGAGGTGGATCAGGGTCGAGACGCCGGTGACGACGAGGACCATGAAGGTCGAGAGCTGGTCGACGTAGATGCCGAGCTTGATGTCGAGGCCGGCGACCGACGCGTAGTCCCAGAGCGAGGAGGCGTGATGGCGGGCGTCGGGGTCCTGGCCGAGCAGGTTGACCAGCATCGCGACGCCGCAGGCGAAGGCGAGCCCGATCGACGCCGTGCCGACGATGCCGGCGACGCGCGCCGGGACGAGCTTGAAGCTGAGCCCGATCAGGATCGAGCCGAGCAGCGGGAGGAGGAGGACCAGCCAGGCCCAGGTCGTGGCGCTCATCCGCGCAGCTCCTTGAGGGCGTCGACGTCGAGCGGCAGCCTGCGTTTGAAGAGCGCGACGATCAGGCCGAGGCCGATCACGACCTCACAGGCGGCGACGACCATGACGACGATCGCGAACACCTGACCCTGCTGGTTGCCGACCATGCGGCTGAACGCCACCAGAGCCAAGTTCCCGGCATTGAGCATCAACTCGAGACAGAGCAGGATCACGATTGGGCTGCGCCGGATCAGGATCCCCGTCGCTCCGATCGCGAACAGCAGCGAGGACAGCACCACGTACCACTCGACGTTCACGCGGTGTCCCTTCGGGCGGCGAGGACTACAGCTCCCACGGCTGCGAGCAAGAGCAGGATGGACGAGGCCTCGAAGGGGAGCAGAAACCGTTCGAGCAAGAGCTTGCCGATCGCGGCCGGGTTGCCAAAGCCCGCGCTCACGTCAGGTCCGTGCGTGCTCAATGCCGTCAGCGAGGAGCCGAGGACGGCGATCGATAGCTCTATGAAGAGGGCGGCGCCCAGCAGAGGCGCGAGGAAGCGCTGGCCCGGGATCGGGTCGAAGGACGGTTCTTCCTCGCCGCCGACGTAGGCGACGACGAAGGCGTAGAGGACCATCACGGCCCCGGCGTAGACGACGACCTGGGCGGCGGCGACGAAGGCCGCGGTGAGCAGCAGGAAGAGGACGGCGAGCGAGAAGAGGTGAACGATCAGCGCCAGCACTCCGTAGAAGGGGTTGCGCATGGCGACGACGCCGATCGCGCCCCCGAGGGCGCCGAGCGCCGCGGCGAAGAAGAGGACGGCTTCCACTAGGCGGCCCTCCGCGCGTTGACGCCGGACTCGCCGCGTGGTTCGATGCCCCGAACAACCCCAGTCGCCGCGGCGACGGAAACGGAGGCTTCATGGACACCTACGTGATCTTGCGCCGGCAGGGCTGGCGTTCCCCCGGCGACCTTCAGGCGGCCGCCGAGCGTTCCCGGCAGGTCGGCGACGAGGAGATGTCCGACGACATCCGCTGGATCCGCAGCTACGTCCTCGAGGAGGGCGGCGGCTCGGTCGGCACCGTCTGCATCTACCAGGCGAGCAGCCCCGAGGCGATCCGCGAGCACGCGCAGCGCGCCGACCTGCCGGTCGACGAGGTGATCCCGGTCGCCGACACGGTCCTGGTCCGGCCCGATCCGGAGTAGCGAGAGGGGGGTCATTCCCCCTCCCCCCGCAGGGGGGTGCGCTCGAGCGGCTCGGCGAGCAGCATCTCCTTGGTGAAGATCAGGTCGTCGCGGTCGTAGTCGGCCATCTCGTAGTCGTGGCCCATCGTGATCGCGTCGAAGGGGCAGGCGATCTCGCAGTAGCCGCAGAAGATGCAGCGCGAGAGGTTGATCTCGTAGACGGCGGCGTAGCGCTCCCCGGCCGAGACGCGCTCCCCGGGGACGTTCTCGGCGGCGACGACGCGGATGCAGTCGGCCGGACAGGCGGCGGCGCAGAGCGAGCAGCCGACGCACTTCTCCAGGCCCGTGTCCTCGAACTTGTGCAGCTTGTGGCGGCCGCGGAAGCGCGGGTAGACGGGCGTCTTCTCCTCGGGGTACTCGATCGTCATCGGCCCCTCGATCAGGCGCGCCATCGTCGTCTTCAGCCCGCGCAGCGTCTCGCCGAAGGCGCGGTAGGCGCCGCCGACCCCGCCCGGCTCCGGGCCGCGCTGCACCTCGACCACGTCCTGGTCCTTCAGGTATGGGAACTCAGTCACTCTCGACCCTCCCCCTCCCACGCCCGAACCCCTCCCGGTCGCAACGCTTTTTCGATGGATAGGGACGAAAACGCGTTGCGACCGTCACGTCGTCACCACCAGGACAGCTGTGACGAGGACGTTGAGGGTCGCCAGCGGCAGCAGCACCTTCCAGCCGAGGCCCATCAGCTGGTCGTAGCGCAGTCGCGGCAGCGTCGCCCGCACCCAGATGAAGACGAGGACGAGGCCGAGCATCTTGGCCAGCATCCAGATTGGGTCGAGCCAGCCGGGGCCGGGACCCATCCAGCCGCCGAGGAACATCGCGGCGGCGACGCCGGAGACGACGAGGATCTCCATGTATTCGACCAGCAGGAAGCTGCCGAAGCGCATGCCGCCGTACTCGGTCATGAAGCCCTGCACCAGTTCGGCGTCGGCCTCGGGCATGTCGAACGGCGTCCGGTTGGTCTCGGCGAAGCCGGCCAGCATGAAGATCAGGAAGCCGACGAACTGGGGGACGACGAACCAGAGGTTGCCCTGCGCTTCGACGATGTCGACCAGCGAGAGCGACCCGCCCATCATGATCACGCCGAGCAGGGCGAGGCCCATCGCCACCTCGTAGGAGATCAGCTGCGCGGCGCCGCGCATCGCGCCAAGCAGGCTGTACTTCGAGCCCGAGGACCAGCCGCCGAGCAGCAGCCCGTAGAAGGCGATCGAGCCGACGGCGAAGAAGTAGAGGATGCCGATCGGCACGTCGATCCCGTAGAGGCCGACCCCGCCCTGGACGTTGCCCCAGGGGATGATCGCCAGCGCCAGCACGCCGGACAGCACCGGCAGCAGCGGGCCGAGGATGAACAGGGTCGGGATCGCGTTCGCCGGCCGGAAGGACTCCTTGGAGATCAGCTTGCCGACGTCGGCGAGCGGCTGCAGCAGGCCGAAGGGGCCGACCCGGTTCGGCCCGTAGCGGTGCTGGAAGCGGCCGATCAGCTTCCGCTCCAGGACCGTCATCAGCGGCAGGATGCCGAAGATCACGGCGAAGATGACGAGGCTCTTGACGACCATGATCCAGGTCGCTTCGACGAACTGGGTGTCGGCGAGCGGCATCATCGGGGAGCGGCATCCTTCTCGATCTGGACGCTGACCGGCGCGCCGTTGAGCAGCGCGTTCGCGTTCGCTTCGGCGGTGCCCTCGAGGAGGAAGCAGGTGCCCTCGGGGACACGCTCCTTGATCGCGACGCGGGCGCTCAGGCTCGTGCCGTTTTGGGACACGCGCACCGGGTCGCCGGCATTGAGCCCGAGTTTCTCGGCGTCGGAGATCGAGAGCTCGACGCGCTGCTGGGGGACCAGGAACCGCAGTGGCGGGTTCAGCTCTGTGATCGGGCCGGTCCAGAGGTCGCGGTAGGTGCTGAGCGCTAGGGCGCCCGGGGCGGGGTCCCCAAAACGCTCGGCAGGAGCCTCGCTCGAGTGTTTTGGAGACCCCGCCCCGGGCGCCCTGTCCGGCTCAGGCGTGTTTGCGCGAGCAGCGGTGTCCTGCCAGCGGATTCCGCGGCCGGCGATGTCCGAGTCGGTGATGCCGGAGTAGAAGGGGATAGCTCCCGCTAGGGCGGCGAAGGCTGAGGGCTGGGAGGAAACGCCGGTGTCGTGGCCGAGGGCGAGGGAAAGCTCGGCCAGGACGCCCCAGTTCGGTCGGATGTCTCCGGGGCGGGCGGCGGCTGGGCGGACGCGTTGGAGGCGGCCGTCGGGGTGCGTGACCGTGCCGTCTTTCTCGGCGTGCGTCTCGAGCGGCAAGACGACGTCGGCCATCGCGGTGGTGGCGGTCTCGAAGGTCGAGAAGCAGATGACACTCGCTTTGGCCAGAGCGTTCTTCCAGGCCTCGGTGTCCGGGAAGTCGCGCAGCGGGTCGACGCCGAAGAGGAGGAGGGATTTGAGCTCCCCTGACTCCAATGCAGCCCTGATCGACTCCGTGTCCTTTCCTGCTGCGGTTGCTGCCAGCCCCGGCCCGGCATCGGGCAGGCAGCCCACCTCCCGCAGCCCCCGCGCGTTGGCAAGCTCCGGGACTTCCAGCAGGCCGGAACCATCCTTGCCGCCCAGGTCCAGAGCATCGGCCAAATCGAGCAGAGCCCCGACGGCGTCATCGCCCTCGCGTGCGATCCGGTCACCCCAGATCACGACGACGCTCTCGGCGTCCTTGAGTACGTCGGGCGGTGTCGCGGCCAGCTCGGCGAGGAACGCGGTTGCGCCGCCCGGGGCGTAGCGCTCGACCGCCGCCGCGCCGCCGTCCAGCGCAGTCGGTCCCTCTGTCGCCACCATCAGCTTGGCCCCGTTGCGGCGGATCGCCTTGCGGATGCGCAGGTCGAGGATCGGGCTCGAGTGCAGCGGGTCGGTGCCGACGACGAGGATCGCATCGGCGGTGTCGATGTTGCGCACCCGGGCCGAGATCTCCGGCAGCGCCAGTCGCACCAACATCTCGCGGCTCGCGCCGCGCGCCGGGTGCGAGTCCACGTGCGGCGAGCCCAGGGCCTCGCGCAGGATGCGCTGGACGAGGTATCCCTCCTCGTTCGACGCGTCCCCCACAATCGCCGCGGCCTGCTCACCACTGGCCTTCAGCGCTGCAGCGGCCTTCCCGATCGCCTCCTCCCATGAGGTCTCGACCCCGCCCCGCAGGCGCGGCCCACGGATGCGCTCCGGCGCGTCGAACATCTCGAAGCCGTAGCGGCCGCGGTCGCAGAGCCAGCCGTCGTCGACCTCGGGGTTGTCGCGGGCGACGACCCGCTTCACGCGCTCGTCGCGGACGGTGAAGCCGACGTTGCACTGGCTCGGGCAGAGCGTGCAGACCGAGCCGCCCTGCTCGATGTCCCAGGGCCGGGCGCGGAAGCGGTACGTGTAGCTGGTCAGCGCCCCGACCGGGCAGAGGTCGGTGATGTTTCCGTGGAAGGGCGCGACGTAGGGCCGGTCGTCGAAGGTGCCGACGAAGGTGCGGTCGCCGCGCTCGAGCAGCTGCAGCTGCTCGTCCTCGGCGACCTCCTGGCTGAAGCGCACGCAGCGGTAGCAGAGGATGCAGCGCTCGCGGTCGATCGCGACCAGCGGCGAGAGCTCGATCGGCTTCTCGAAGTGGCGCTTCTCGTCGATCATGCGGCTGCGGCCCGGGCCCCAGCCCATCGAGATGTCCTGCAGCGGGCACTCGCCGCCCTTGTCGCAGACCGGGCAGTCGAGCGGGTGGTTGACGAGCAGGAACTCGACCACGGCGCTCTGCGCCTCCTTCACCTGCTCGGTGCGAGTGTTGACGACCATGCCGTCGCGCACCGGGGTCGAGCAGGAGGTCTGCAGCTTCGGAATCCCCTCGATCTCGACCAGGCACATGCGGCAGGCGCCGACCGGGTCGCCGAGCTTCGGCTCGTAGCAGAAGACCGGGATCTCGACGTCGCCCCGCTTGGCCGCGTCGTGCAGCATCTCGCCCTCGGTCGCGACGACCTCGCGCCCGTCGACGATCAGGGTTATCTCCTTGCCGCTCATAGGAGAACCCCCGCCTTCCGGTGCGCTTTTTCCACGTATATGGGGGGAAAGGCGCACCGGAAGCTCATGCGGGCACCGCCTCGGGTTGTGTTATGGCTTGGGCGGCCGTGATGACCGCCTCGAACTCGTCGCGGAACTTGCGCACCATCGCGCCGACCGGCATCGCCATCGAGTCGCCGAGTACGCAGAGGCAGTTGCCGATGATGTTCTCCTGCACCGAGGCGACGATGTCGAGGTCCATCGGCGTCGCCTCGCCGCGTACCACCCGTTCCAGCATCTTCACCGTCCAGTTGGTGCCCTCGCGGCAGGGGGTGCACTTGCCGCAGGACTCGTGGTGGTAGAAGCGCGCCGTACGCAGCGCCATGTGCGGGATCGAGACCGAGTCGTCGGCGACGATGATCGAGCCTGAGCCGAGCATCGAGCCCGCCTCGGCCATCGCCTCGAACGAGTAGGGGAGGTCGAGCCCCTCCTCTGCGGTGAGAACCGGGGAGGAGGAGCCGCCCGGGTAGAAGGCCTTGACCTCGTGCCCCTCGGCTGGGCCGCCGGCCAGGTCCATGATCAGCTCGCGCGTCGGGACGCCCAGCTCGACCTCGTAGTTGCCCGGCCGCCGCACGCAGCCGGAGACCGAGACGACCTTCGTCCCCGGCGACTGCTCGGTGCCGAAGCCGCGGAACCACTCCGCCCCGCGGGCGACGATGTGCGGCACGTTGGAGAGCGTCTCGACGTTGTTGATCAGCGTCGGCCCGCCGTAGAGGCCCTGCACCGCGGGGAAGGGCGGCTTCAGCCGCGGGTTGCCGCGCTTGCCCTCGAGCGCGTCGAGCAGCGCCGTCTCCTCGCCGCAGATGTAGGCGCCGGCGCCGCGGTGGACGACCAGCTCGAGGTCGCGGCGGCTGCCGAGGATGTCCTCGCCGAGGTAGCCCGCCTCGTAGGCCTCGGCGACCGCCGCGTCGAGGATGTCCGCCTGCGAGTCGTACTCGCCGCGGATGAAGATGAAGGCGTGGCCGGCGTCGGCCGCCAGCGCCGCGATCGCGATCCCCTCGATCAGCTGGTGCGGGTTGCGCTGCATCAGCTCGCGGTCCTTGAAGGCGCCCGGCTCGGACTCGTCGGCGTTGCAGCAGAGGTACTTCTGCATCTCGCCGCGCGGCAGGAAGGAGGCCTTCTTGCCCATCGAGAAGCCGGCGCCGCCGCGCCCGCGCAGGCCCGAGTCTTCGAGCTCCTTCAGCACCTCGTCGGCCTCCATCTCGCGGTAGGCCTTCTCCAGCGTCGCGTAGCCGCCGTAGCCCCTGTAGCCGGCGAGCGTGCGTAGGGCCGGGTCTTCGGCGTTGCGCAGCAGCATCCGCGTCTCAGACGCCATCGGGACCCCCCGGCAGCGGCTGCTTCTCCAATGCCTTCTCGGGCAGGACGTCGGCGCCGGCGCGCAGCTGCTCGATCGCGGTCGCCGCCTCGCCGGGCTCCAGCGGCCCGAAGTAGCGCTCGTCGATCGAGGCCATCGGCGCGATGTCGCAGGCGCCCAGGCACTCGAAGCCGGTGACGAAGAAGTCGGGGTCGTCGGCGGCCGCGGCGCGGAAGGCGTCGAGCAGCTCGTCGCCGCCGCGCATCCAGCAGCTGATGTTGGTGCAGACCGCGACCTTGTGCGTCCCCACCGGATCGGTGTGCAGCAGGTCGTAGAAGCTGGCCACCGACTCCAGGTAGGCGGGCGTCACCCGCATCACCGCGGCGGCCTGCCGGATCCCCTCCGGCGTGCACCACCCGTAGAGCCGCTGTACCGCCCAGAGCGCCGGGATCGAGGCCGATTTCCGGTCCGGGTACTTCGCCATCAGCCCCTCGATCCGCTCCCGCAACTCGTCCGGGCACCCGACCTCATGAAGCTCGGGAACCTCCTGCGGCGAGCGGTCGGGCACCCGCCCCTCGGTCACGGCGATGTCCACCGGCAAGTCGGGATTGACAATGCCGGGACCGTCGACGGGGCTCACCGGTCCACCCCCCCCAGGATCGGATCGAGCATCCCGAGACTGCAGATCATGTCGGCGATATAGCTGCCCACCGACATGTCGCGGAACGCTTGCAGGTTGACGAACGAGGGGTCGCGGAAGTGGACCCGCGCCGGCTTCGCCGAGCCGTCGGCGAGGACGAAGCAGCCCAGCTCGCCGCGCGGCGACTCGATCGCGTAGTAGATCTCGCCCGGCCCGACCCGGTAGCCCTCGGTGACCAGCTTGAAGTGATGGATCAGCGCCTCCATCGAGGTCGAGAGCTCCGATCGCGGCGGCAGCACGTACTTGCGGTCCTCGGCGATGTGCGGCCCTTCGGGCAGGCCGTCGAGCGCCTGCTCGACGATCCGCGTCGACTCGACCATCTCCGCCACCCGCACTCGGTAGCGGTCGTAGTTGTCGCCGACCGTCCCGACCGGGACCTTGAAGTCCATCTCCGGGTAGGCGAGGTAGTCGAAGGCCTTGCGCAGGTCCCAGGGCTCGCCGGCGGCGCGCAGCAGCGGCCCGGTCACGCCCAGCTCCAGCAGCCGCTCGCGCGAGACGATTCCCGTCCCCTTCGTCCGTGAGAGGAAGACCTCGTTGCGGTCGAGCAGCGCCTGGTACTGCTCGACCCGCAGCGGCATCTCGGCGACGAACTCGCGCAGCTTCGCCTCGAAGCCGAGCGGGATGTCCTCGATCACGCCGCCGACCTGGAAGTAGCGCGTGTGCATCCGCTGACCGGCCGCCATCTCGAAGAGGTCGAGGATGCGGTCGCGCTCGCGGAAGCAGTACCAGAGCATCGAGATCGCGCCGAGGTCGAGGGCCGTCGTCCCCAGCCAGACCAGGTGGGAGTGGATGCGGTTGAGCTCGAGGAAGATCGTCCGCAGGTACTTCGCCCGCGGCGGGATCTCAAGCTCGATCAGCCGCTCGACAGCGCCGCAGAAGGCCTCCATCTGGAAGAAGTAGGAGACGTAGTCCATCCGCTCGACGAAGGGGATGACCTTCCAGTAGCTCTTGTCCTCGCAGGACTTTTCGATGCCGGTGTGGACGTAGCCGATCACCGGCCGCAGATCGCGCACGACCTCGCCCTCGAGGTCGACGACCAGCCGCAGCACGCCGTGCGTGGCGGGGTGGTGCGGCCCGATGTTGACCGTCATCACCTCGGTCTCCCGCTCGGACGTGCCGGTCCCAGGGTGCCTAAAAGTGCCTCCTACGACCGGCACGTCTGTTCCGGGGTCAGCCATAGTTGCGCTCGTTGTAGGTGAAGGTGACCGGCTCGCCGCCGATCGGGAAGTCGCGGCGCTGGGGCCAGCCGACGTAGTCGTCGGGGAGCAGGATCCGGCGCAGATCGGGATGGCCCTTGAAGACGATCCCGAAGAAGTCGAAGACTTCGCGCTCCTGAAACTCGGCGGTGGGGAAGAGGCCGACGCAGGAGTCGATCTCGGGGAGGTTCTGGCCCGCGGGTCCTGTCGCGGGTGATGGGGGGGCGCTGCGGGCGGGGTCGTCCTCGACCCCCCCATCACCCACGCCACCCGCGGGAGAAGCGTCTTCCAAGAGCGCCTTGACACGGATGCGCTCGACTCTGTCCCTGCTGAGAAGCTCGTAATGCACCGCGAAGCGGGGCGTGGACGGCAGGTAGTCCGCCGCGTGCAGGCTGGAGAGGAAGCGGTAGCCCTGGCCCGGCGCGTCGCGCAGCCAGCCCAGCACGGTAAGCACGTGCGCGGGGTCGATCGAGAGCACGGCTCGCCCCTGGGCGAAGCCCGTGTCGACCACGGCGCCGGGGTGCGCGGCCTCGATCTCCCCCCGGATCAGCTCGAGTCCGGGGGCGTCAGGCACCGATCAGCTCCCTGGCGCTCTCATAGGCCGCCGCGGCCTCCGCGCTCGGTTCGCTGCGCGGCCCGCCCCGTGCCCACTCCTCGGTGCCGTGCGCGTCGTAGCGGGTGCGCCAGCCCTGGTCGGGATTGCCCTGGATCTTGCGCTGCAGCTTGGTGAAGCCGTAGAGCACCGCCTCCGGCCGCGGCGGGCAGCCGGGGATGTGCAGGTCGATCGGCATGAACTTGTCCGCGCCTTGCACGACGGCGTAGTTGGCGAACATGCCGCCGCTCGACGAGCAGGCGCCCATCGAGATCGCCCACTTCGGCTCCAGCATCTGGTCGTAGAGGCGGCGGACGACCGGCGCCATCTTGATCGAGACCCGGCCCGAGAGGATGATCATGTCCGCCTGCCGCGGCGAGGCCCGCAATGCCTCGGCGCCGAAGCGGGCGAGGTCGTAGCGGGCGGTGACGATCGAGATCGGCGCCTCGATCGCGCAGCAGGCGAGGCCGAAGGTGAGCGGGAAGATCGAGTTCGAGCGCGCCCAGCCGAGCATCTTCTCGAAGCTGGTCATCACGACCTTCTCCTCGACGTAGCGCTCCAGCTCCTCGCCCTCGAGGTCGCCGCGCAGCATGTCGCGGGCGCTCAGCTGACGCTGGCGCAGGGTGCGTCGCTCTACCTCCAATCGAGTGCTCCCTTGCGCCAGACGTAGACGAAGGCGACGAGCAGCAGGACGACGAAGGTGACCAGCTCGCCGAGCACGAAGACGCTGTCGGCGCCCTTGAGGATGACGCCGATCGGATAGAGGAAGACGACCTCTATGTCGAAGAGGATGAAGAGCATCGCGACGAGGTAGAAGCTGACGCCGAAACGCAGACCGTGGGAGGACTCGACCGGAATGCCCGACTCGTAGGGCTCGAGCTGGCGCCGGCTCGCCGCCGTCGGGCGCTTCGGGCGCTTCGGCCCGACCACGTGGTTGAGCATCGCGAAGGCGCCGCCGACGACGATGCCGAGGAATGCGAAGACGAGGATGGGCAGGTAGCTCTTCAGCACTTCACGGCGAGTTATATACCCACCTTGTAACAAGTTGCTACATAGTGATTTTTCGCATCAACAAGCCGAATCCCGACCCTCTTGGAGGAAATGCCCCGTGGTTGCCGTCCACGTCGTCGTAGGCTGCGCCGTGATAGCGCTGAACCTGGTCGCCTTTGCCGTCGGCGGTATCGCCTGGTACCGCGACAGACCCTCGATCCCCTTCTGGTATCTGCTGCGGGCCGCCCAGGTCGCCGTATTCCTGCAGGCGATGCTCGGGGGCCTGCTCGTCTTCACCGGCCACAAACCCGACGACGACCTGCATTACCTCTACGGGATCCTGCCGCTCGTCGTCTCCCTGATCGCCGAGGGCGCCCGCGCCGGCGCCGCCGAACGCGAGCTCGGCGACGTCGATTTCGAAGCCCTGCCCGCCGCTGACCAGCAGTCCCTCGCCCTCGCCATCGTCCGCCGCGAGATGGGGATCATGGCCGTCAGCTGCGGCGCCATCCTCTTCCTCGCCCTGCGCGCCGCCGGCACCAGCGGCGCCTTCTAGAAATACTCCTGTTATTTACCTAAAAGTAATCTTGCATTTTATTTGAAGTGACTAGTAGGGTCATTATTATGGCCGATAAATCGGGAGGCGACGCAGTTCGAGTCCCCTCGGTTCACACAAAGACAGCCCGTCATGCTGCCGTGGTGCTGTTGATAGCTGTGGGCCTTGGCCTGATTGGACTTGCGAGCGGGCTGTGGCTGTCTGATGGCTCGCCCCCCAATGCAACGACGATTAAACGCACGGCTACCAGACCCCATCCCAAATCAACGCAGAGCACTACCTCCAAAGCCCGTTGCAAGTGTGCTGGAAAGCGCAAGACGGTCGTCAAGACCACTGAGAGAAAAAAGGGCGGAGGTCCCTCTAAGCGCTCCGAAACGCTGTCTCTGGCCCTCCTTGGACTTGGCGGCCTTTTCGTCCTATGCGGTGTTTTCTTCGGTCGCATTCAGGAGGTCACTCTCCCGGGCGGTGGCTCTTTGAAGCTCACCGAGGAAACTCAGGCACAGATTGCGTCAAAGGTCGTCGACGTCGCCAACAACGATCCGGGGTTGACCGCTGATGCCGCAACGATTGGCCGTCTATACGAAAAGACCCTGGAATCGCTAACGGCGACCCATCGCCCGGCGATGGTTGCCGAGACTGAAGAGGGTTTTTACGTGGTTGGGGCACCGGTCCTCTCCGAGATACCGGACGAGAAGGTCGAACAGGCCGCGGAGGTGGCGGCCGAAGAACTCAAGGATTGATCCGGCTTCTAAAAGCTGGATCCGAAATGAAAGCTGATGCGTCAGCCCAGCGGCCGGTAGTCGCCGCCGTGGAAGACCAGCGGGTCGCCCGCGCCGATGGCGAGGTCGCGGACTTCGCCGGTGACGATCACGTGGTCGCCGGCGGCGACCACGTCGCGCAGGTCGCAGGCGATCCAGGCGAGGGCGTGGTCTATTGCGGGGATGCCGTCGCGCTCGCTCCAGGCGACGCCCCGCCACTTGTCGGCGACGGGCGCCTTGGTGGCGAAGCTGCGGGCGATCTCCTCCTGGCCCGCGTGCAGGACGCTGACGCCGAAGTGGTTGGCGGCCTGGACGGCGAGCAGGGTGCGTGAGCCGCGGTCGAGGCAGGCAAGCATCAGCATCGGCTCGATCGAGAGCGAGCAGACCGCGTTGGCGGTCGCGCCGGCCGGGCCCTCGGGGCCGCTGGCGCTGACGACGGTCACGCCGGTGGGCAACATCGCCATCGCGGCGCGGAAGCGGGCGGGGTCGAGCGGGCTCACGGCGGGTCCAGACAATATGATGCCCGCCGCGTGCGCCCCACGTTGATCACAGCCATGGTCGTTCTCGTCGCGCTCGGGCTCTCCGCCTGCGGCTTTGGCGAAGAAGGCATCTCCGTCTCCAAGGACGAACCCGACTACGGCGGCGCCGTCCTCTTCGCCACCCACTGCTCCGGCTGCCACACGCTGAGCGCCGCCGGCACGCAGGGGACCGGCAACCGTGGCCTGCGCACCCAGGGCCCCAACCTCGATCAGCGCAAAGAGACCTATGAGGACGCTCTCTACGCGATCCAGAACGGCGGCTTCTCCGGCGCGATCATGCCCCAGAACATCGTCGTCGGGTCCGAAGCGGAAGCCGTCGCCCGCTTCGTCGCCAAGCACGCCGGCGAAGAAGCCAAAGAGTCGCCGCGTCCCGGCGAGCCCGCGCCCTAGGCTCCAGGGGCCATGCTCGACCTCAAGCTGATCCGCTCCGACCCAGAGCGGGTCAAGACTGCGTTGGCGCGCCGCGGGGCCGCGGAGCAGGTCGATGAGCTGCTCGCCCTCGATGCCCGTCGCCGCCAGCTGCTGCCCGAGATCGAGGGCGCCCAGGCCGAGCGCAAGGCGATCTCGAAGCAGATCGGCGAGGCCAAGCAGCGCGGCGAGGAGGCCGAGGCGGAGATGCGGACCGTGCAGGGCCTGAAGGAGACGATCGAGTCGGGCAAGGCCGAGCTGGAGGCGATCGAGGCCGACCTCGACCGGATCGCTCGCGCTCTGCCCAACCTGCCTGACCCCGACGCCCCGGAAGGGATGAGCGAGGAGGACGCGGTAGTCCTGCGCGAGGAGGGGTCGCGCCCCGAGTTCGACTTCGAGCCGCGCGACCACCTCGATATCGGCGCCGAGCTGGGCCTGATCGACATGGAGGCCGGGGCGAAGCTCTCCGGCTCCCGCTTCGCCTACGTCAAGGGCGACCTCGTCCTGCTCGAGCTGGCGCTGGTCCGCTACGCGCTCGACGTCGTCCGCGGCGAGGGCCACGAGCCGGTCGTGCCGCCGGTGCTCGCCCGCGAAGAGGCTCTCTACGGGACCGGCTTCCTGCCCGGCGACCGCGACCAGATCTACGAGATCCCCAAGGACGACCTCTTCCTCGTCGGCACCTCCGAGGTCTCGCTCGCCAGCCTGCACGCCGACGAGATCCTCGACGCCGAGCGACTGCCGATCCGCTACGCCGGCTTCTCCACCTGCTTCCGCCGCGAGGCCGGCGCCGCCGGGCGCGACACGCGCGGCATCTTCCGCGTCCACCAGTTCGACAAGGTCGAGATGTTCTCGTTCGTCGAGCCCTCCCAGTCGGCTGAGGAGCATGAGCGCCTGCTGGCGATCGAGGAGCGCATCCTCAGCGAGCTGGAGATCCCCTACCGCGTGGTCAACGTCGCCGCCGGCGACCTCGGCGCCCCGGCGGCCAAGAAGTACGACTGCGAGGCGTGGATCCCGAGCCAGGAGCGCTACCGCGAGCTGACCTCGTGCTCGAACACGACCGACTACCAGGCGCGCCGCCTCAGTTGTAGGTATCGGGCGGCCGACGGCGAAGCACCACAGGCGGTGCACACGTTGAACGGCACCGCAGTGGCTGTGGGGCGGACGATGATCGCGCTGATCGAGAACCGGCAGGACGGGGACGGCGGTTTCTCCCTACCTAATATTTTGCATTCGTACGGCGCGCCTGAGAGGATCGGCCCACGATGAGCACCGGCGTGCGGGACGCCAAGCGAGTCGTCCTCTGCGACGACCATGAGATCGTCCGCGAGGCGATCAAGGCACGGATGGCCAATTCGAGCACGGTCGAGATCGTCGGCGAGGCGAGCGACGGCCGCGACGTCATCGACGTCGTCAAGGAGCTCGAGCCCGATGTCCTGATCATCGACGTCGAGCTGCCCAAGCGCGACGGCATCGAGGCGACCAAGGAGGTGCTGAAGGCGCGGCCCCGCACCAAGGTGATCGTCTTCACCGCCCACGCCCAGCCCGACCTGCTCGCATTGGCGCTGCGCGCCGGCGCCTCCGGCTATGTGCTCAAGTCGGCGCCGGCCGAGGACATCGCTCGCGCCGTCAAAGCTGTCACTGGCGGCAACACCTTCCTCGGCGGCGACTTCGCCGGCGGCAAGCCCTCGGAGGTCGAGAAGCTGCTGACGCTCTCGCCCCGCGAGCGCCAGATCCTCGAGCTGCTCGCCGAGGGCCTGCGCGTGAAAGCGATCGCCGAGCGGCTGCAGCTCAGCCCGGCGACCGTGCACACCCACGTGCGCAACGCGATCGCCAAGCTCGAGGTCGACACCCGCACCGAGGCGGTGGCGCTGGCGGTGAAGTTCAGCTACCTCGGCGCGGGGGGCAAGGCCTAGCTATCCCCGTCGCCCTCGGCGGCGGGTCGCAGCTCCAGCGCGCAGCCGTTGATGCAGTAGCGCCGGCCCCCACGCTCGGCCGGGCCGTCCTCGAAGACGTGACCGAGATGGGCGTCGCAGTGCCTGCAGACGACCTCGGTGCGGCGCATGAAGAGGCTGTTGTCGGGGCGCAGCTCGACGTGCTCGAGATGGGCCGGCTCGGTGAAGCTGGGCCAGCCGGTGCCGGAGTCGAACTTCGTCTCCGAGGAGAACAGCTCGGTGCCGCAGCAGACGCAGTGATACATGCCCTCGGCCTTCTCGTCCCAGTACGGGCCGGTGAAGGCGCGCTCGGTGCCGGCATTGCGCGTCACCTCGTACTGCTCGGGGGTGAGGTGCTCGCGCCACTCGGCGTCGGTCTTCTCGATCTTGGTCGTCATCTCGCTCCTTTCTATGTCTTTGTTCAGGGTACGGCCGATCTGTTACGGGGGGGTGACGTGGTGGAAGGGGGCGGCGGGGGCGCCTCCCGCCCTGACAAACGCCGGCCTAATGAGGCCGGCGTTTTGAGTATCCGCCAGTTCGGGAGGCGCCCCGCCGCCCCTTACGATGCGGCGCTGATGGATGAGGGCTTCTATATCCGGAGTGGAGAAAGCGGCTTCATTGCCTCTGAGCTCACCAGGGGTCCCTGGGACGCGGGGTCGCAGCATGCGGGGCCGGCGGCGGCGCTGCTTGGGAGGGAGCTTGAGCCTCTCGATGGGGATGGGGAGTTCGAGGTGGGGCGGGTGGTCTTCGAGATTTTGAGGCCGGTGCCGATCGGGGAGGTGCGGCTTTCCTCGAGAGTTCTGCGGCCGGGGAGGAAGGTGCAGCTTGTCGAGGCGTCGCTGTCGGGTGAGGCGGGGGAGCTGATGCGGGCGACGGCGTGGCTGTTGCGCAGGCAGGAGCTCGATCTGCCGCCAGACGCCGTCGACGATTCACCGCCGCCGCAGGGGCCGGAAGAAGGCTGGGTCCCCGAGTTCTTCCCCACCGGCCACGACGTCGGCTACCAGTCGGCGATGGAGTGGAAGGCCGTGGCCGGAGCCTTCCTCGAGCCGGGGCCGGCGACGGTCTGGCTGCGGATGCGCCATCCCCTCGTCGCCGGCGAGGAGCCCTCGCCGCTGCAACGGGCGCTGATCGCCGCCGACGTCGGCAACGGGATCAGCGCCGTGCTCGACTACCGCGAGTACGTCTTCATCAACGTCGACCTCACCGTCCACTTCGAGCGCATGCCCGAGGGCGAGTGGGTCTGCGTCGACTCCGTCACCCGTCCCCGGCCGTCCGGCATCGGCACCGCGGAGTCGGTCCTCTACGACCAGCGCGGCCGCATCGGTCGCGCCGCCCAGTCCCTCCTCATCGCCCGCCGCTGACCCCCCAACAAGCACGGTCGCAACGCCTTTTCGATGGATCGCATCGAAAAAGCGTTGCGACCGGGAGGGGGTTCGCTGGTTGGCTAGGCGAGCGCCGGGCGAACGCGCGGGGCGATCACGAAGGCGACCGTCGCGGCCGAGACGACCGCGACCGTCGCGGCCATCACGAACGCCCCCTCGTAGCTGGTCAGCGCCGCGGTGGCGCCGGCGATCGGCGCCCCGAAGCCGATTCCGGCGTCGAAGGCAGCCGTGAAGGTGCCGAGCGCCGCCCCCCGCCTCGTGTCGGGGACGCTGCCGACTACGACCAGGGAGAGCGCGGGGTAGAGGAGCGAGAAGGCGGCGCCCATCGCCAGCGCCCCCGCCAGTGCGACCACCATGTTGGGCGCGACAGCGAGTGCCGCTAGGCCGCTCGCCTCGACGAGCGCGGCGACGGTCGCCACCCGAGTCGGCCCGACCCGGTCGGGCAGGTCGCCGCCGATCAGCCGCGTCAGCACGACCATCGTCGCGAAGGCGCCGAAGACCGTCGCCCCGTGGCCGATCCCTCGCTCGTCGAGGTGGAGGACGACGAAGGCGGCGATCGTCGCGTAGCCGATCGAGCAGAGGGCGAGGGCGATGCCCGGCCGGATCGCCTCGCGGGCGATCAGCGGCTGCGCGCCCTCGTCGGGGTGGGGGACCGCGTGGAAGGGGTCGGGTAGTCGCACCGCGATCAGCGCCCCGAGCAGGGGAACGATCCCCGCGAAGAGCCAGGTCGAGGTGTAGCCCCAGTGGTGTTGGATCAGCTCGCCGAGCAGCGGTCCGATGCTGAGGCCCGCCCAGACCGAGAGCCCGTAGAGGCCGATCACGCGTCCGCGCCGCCCGAGCGGCGCCAGGTCGACGATCCAGGCCGAGCTGGCCGTGAACACGGTCCCCTCGCCGGCGCCGAGCACCAGCCGCGCCGCGACGAGGCCGGCGATGCCGAGCGGCAGCAGGTACATGAAGCCGCCGAGGGCGACGAGCGTCGCGCCGAGCAGCACCGTCGACTTGCGCCCACGGCGGTCGGCGAGGCGACCGGCGAAGGGGCGCAGCAGGAGCCCCGTTACGGCGTAGGAGCCGATCACGATCCCGACCGCGACGTCGCCCGAGCCGAGCGGGCCGTGCACGTAGCGCGGCAGCACGGGCAGCACCGCCCCGACCGCCACCATGCCGAAGAAGGTGACGGCGAACACCCCGGCGAAGGCGACGCCGGGGTGGAGCAGCGACGGTGGGGCCGCCTCCTCCCTCACGCTTCGTCCTCCAGCAGCCCCGAGAGATCCTCGAGCACGAAGTCGGGCGGCGGCTCGGCCGCGTCGGCCTCTGCCCGCGTGCAGGCGCCGCTGAGGACGAGGATCGTCGCCAGCCCGGCCCGCTGGCCGCCGACGATGTCGGAGGCGAGCCGGTCGCCGACCATCGCCACCCGCTCGGCGCCCGCGGTCAGCGCCCGCGCCTGGTCGAATAGATGCGGCTCGGGCTTGCCGCCGGTCTCGGCGACTTTCCCCGAAGCCGTCTCGACCGCCGCGAGCGTCGCCCCCGTGCCCGGCCAGGCGCCACCTGGCATCGGCAGGGTCGGGTCGCGGCTGGTGCCGAACAGGGCGGCGCCGCTCTGCAGCGCCCGCGTCGCCGTCAGCAGCTCGCCATAGTCGAACTCGCGGTGCGCGGAGACGACGACCGCGTCCGCCTCCTCAGCGGCATCCCCGTCCACCACGGTCAACCCCGCCTCGGCCACGCTCTCCTTGAAGCCCGGCGCTCCGATCACAAAAGCCGTCGCCCCCACGCCCACTCGCTGCGCCGCGAGACGGGCGGTCGCCACACCGCCCGTGATGACCCGGTCGTCGGCGATCGAGATGCCGGCGTCGCGCAGGCGCTCGGCATACGCCGCCGGGGACCGCACCGAGTTGTTCGTCACGAAGGCGATCTCCTTCCCGGCCGCCAAGAGCTCCTTCAGCGTCTCGACGGCCCCGGGAATGAACACGCTTCCCTCCCAGACGACCCCGTCGAGGTCGATCAGGAAGCCATCGAATCGGTTTGCCAAAGCCATCCTGGGCGGAGTATCCATGCTCTCGATAGCGTGAGCGCTGTGAGTGAGCCCGATAGGCAGGTGGTCGAAGCGCTCGGCGTCTCCCGCCGCTTCGGCGAGGGCGCCGCCGCGGTCGACGCCCTGGTCGACGTCAGCACCGGCTTCGAGCGCGGTCGCTTCACCGCGATCATGGGCCCGTCGGGCTCGGGCAAGTCGACGCTGATGCACATCCTCGCCGGGCTCGACCGGCCGACCGCCGGGACCGTCCAACTCGACGGCGAGGAGATCACCGCGCTCGACGACGGCGACCTGACCCAGCTGCGCCGCGACAAGCTCGGCTTCGTCTTCCAGTTCTTCAACCTGCTGCCGGTGCTGAGCGCCGAGGAGAACCTGGTGCTGCCGCTGACGATCGCCGGCCGCGAGCCGGACGAGGCCTGGGTCGAGCAGCTGATCCGCACGGTCGGCCTCGAGGACCGCCGCACGCACCGCCCGGCCGAGCTCTCCGGGGGGCAGCAGCAGCGGGTGGCCGTGGCCCGCGCGCTCGCCTCGAAACCGGCCGTCGTCTTCGCCGACGAGCCGACCGGGAACCTCGACTCGAAATCGAGCGCCGGCATCCTCGAGCTCCTGCGCCAGGCGGTCGACGAGTTCGGCCAGACGGTGATCATGGTCACCCACGACCCCGCCGCCGCCGCCCACGCCGACCGCTTGATCACCCTGCGCGACGGCCGCATCGTCCACGACGACGCGCCCGGCTCGGCCGACGACGTGATCGAGCTGATGAAGCAGGTTGACTAGGCTCGCGCTGAAGAGCCTCTGGGCGCGCAAGGGACGCGCCCTCGCGACCACCGTCGCCGTCGTCGTCGGGGTCGGCTTCGTCGCCGGCTCCTACGTCCTCACCGACACGATCTTCGCCGCGTTCGACGAGATCTTCAGCGAGTCGCTGAAGGGCACGAGCGTCGTCGTCAGCGCCGAGAACCCGGTCAAACAGGAAAACGGCGAAACCCCGACCGTCCCGGCCTCGCTGCTGCCGCGGATCCAGAGGACCCCGGGCGTCAGGCTGGCGGCGGGCGCGATCTTCTCCCTGGGCGGCTTCTTCGACGCCGAGGGCGAGAAGATCGGCAGCAAATTCGCCCCCAAGTTCATCTCCTCGGGGCTGCCCGACGGGCTCGAGTCGCTCACCTACGTCGAAGGGCACAGGCCGCGCGGCCCGACCGAAGCCTCGCTCGACAAGGCGGCGGCGGAAACCTCCGGCCTCCAGCTCGGCGAAGAGATCAGGCTGATCGGCCAGGGCAGCGCCCGCTCCTTCCGTCTGGTCGGCCTCACCCGCCTCGGCGGCGCCTCATTCGGCGGCGCCACGATCGCCCAGGTGACGCTGCCGGTCGCTCAGCGCCTCACCCACAAGGTCGGTCGCTTCGACCAGATCTCGGTCGCGGCCGAGGAGGGCGTCTCGGCGACGACGCTGCGGCGGCGGATCGCCCGCGAGATGCCGGCCGGCGTCCGGGTCGAGACCGGCGCCGAAAACGCCGACCGCGGCTCGAAGGAGGTCCGCGAAAACCTCACCTTCCTGCGCATCTTCCTGCTCGTCTTCGCCTTCATCGCGATCCTCGTCGGCTCCTTCCTGATCTTCAACACCTTCTCGATCACCGTCGCCCAGCGCATCTCCGAGTTCGGCTTGCTGCGCACGCTCGGCGCTTCGCGCCGGCAGGTGCTCGCCGACGTCGTCTCCGAAGCCCTCGCGATCGGCCTCGTCGGCTCGGTGCTGGGGATCGGCTGCGGCTTCGGGGTCGCGAAGCTGCTCAACGCCCTGCTCGTGGCCTTCGAAGTCGACCTGCCGACGACGGGTCTGGTGATGGAGTCGCGCACGGTCGTCGTCTCGCTGCTGGTCGGGATCGTGGTCACGGTGCTCTCCTCGCTGGTGCCGGCGATTCGCTCGACCCGGGTTCCGCCGCTGGCCGCGCTGCGCGTCGCGGTCTCGCCCCCCAGCCGGCGCCGGCGTCTGCTCACGGCGCTGCTGTCGCTGCTGGTCGCGGTTGCCGGCCTCGCGATGGTCCTGGTCGGCCTCTTCGGCAGCGCCCCGGCGGGCACCGCGGCAGGGTTGATCGGCGGCGGAGCGGTGGCGATGGTCTTCGCGGTCTCCCTCTTCAGCCCCCGTCTGGTGCGGCCGCTGGCGGCTGCGGCCGGCTGGCCGCTCGAACGCGTGCGGCGCCTGCTCGGCCGCCTCGCCCGCGAGAACGCGCAGCGCAACCCGAGCCGCACGGCGGTCACGGCGGCGGCGCTGATGATCGGCCTCACGGTGGTTGCCTTCGTCACCGTCTTCGCCGCCGGGCTGAAGAGCTCGGTCGCCCAGGTGGTCGACGAAAACTTCGCCGGCGGCCTGGTGATCCAGAACAGCGACGGATTCTCGCCGATCCCGGGCGGGGCGGCGCGGGTGGCGCGGGCGGTCCCGGGCGTCAGCACCGTCGCCTCGATTCGCGCCGAGCAGGCGAAGCTGTTGCCGGGCGGCAGCGGGGTGCGGGTCACGGCGCCCAGCCGCGACGTCGAGAGGACGATCGAGATCGAATGGAAGGCCGGCGGGCCGGCGACGCTGCGGCGCCTGCGCGGCGGTCAGGCGATCGTCTCCGAGGGGTTCGCCTCCGACCACGGCCTCCAGGTCGGCGACCGCTTCCGCCTGCTCAGCCAGACCCGCCGCCGGCCGAGCTTCGAGGTCGTCGGCGAGTTCGACTCCAAGCTCGACGTCCTCGGCAGCGTGCTGATCACGCAGGCGGCGATGGCCCGCGAATTCGGCCAGACCCAGGACTCGATCGACTTCGTCGAGGTCGCGCCCGGCGCTGAAGAGGCCACGGTCCAGGCGGCTCTCACCGCGGTGGTCGAAGCGGCCTTCCCGGTCGCCGAAGTCCTCAACCAGCAGGAACTGAAGGAAAGCCGCGAAGCGCAGGTCGACCAGCTCGTCAACCTCGTCTACGCGCTGCTGCTGCTGGCGGTCGTCGTCTCCCTCTTCGGGATCGCCAACACATTGGCGCTCTCGATCCACGAACGGCGGCAGGAGCTGGGCATGCTGCGCGCGATCGGGATGTCGCGCCGCCAGGTGCGGACGATGATCCGCTACGAGGCCGTGATCACGGCGCTGATCGGCGCCATCCTCGGCATGGCGTTGGGGCTGGTCTTCGCCGCCCTGATCGCCCAGCCGCTCAAGGACGAAGGCTTCGCCCTCTCCTACCCGGTCGGCTCGCTGGCCGTGCTGCTGGTCCTCGCGGCGCTCGCCGGCGTCGTCGCCGCGATCGCGCCGGCGCGCCGCGCCTCGCGCCTCGACGTGCTCGAGTCGCTCCAGTACGAGTAGTCCCTCCCAAAGCTCCGCTCCGGTGCGCCTTTGCCCCCTATACCGGGGATAAAGCGCACCGGAAGGGTTCAGGCGAGGCCCATGCGCAATGCGCCGGCCGCTTCGTGCATCGCGGCGCGGGCGCTGGGGCAGATCGCGGTCAGGTTGGCGAAGCCGTGGATCAGGCCCGGGTGGCGCCGAAGGACAACCTTGACCCCGGCCTCCCGCATGCGCTCGGCGTAGATCTCGCCCTCGTCGCGCAACGGGTCGAAGCCGGCGGTTGCGAGGTAGGCGGGGGGGAGGCCGGAGACGTTCGCCGCCCGCATCATCGAGACGCGCGGGTCCTCGTGGTCGCAGCCGTCCGGCAGGTAGTGGTCCTCGAACCACTGCATGTCGGCCCGGGTCAGCAGGAATCCCTCGGCGAAGAGCTCGCGCGAAACCTGGCCGCCGGCCGCGTCGGTCGGGGGGTAGAGCAGCAGCTGCATCGCCGGTCGGGGGCCGTCCCCGTCCCGCGTCCGTAGGCAGACCGCTGCCGAGAGGTTGGCGCCGGCGCTGTCGCCGCCGACGGCGATCCGCTCCGGGTCGGCGCCGAGCTCATCGGCGTGCTCGGCAGCCCACTCGAAGGCGGCGAGGGCGTCTTCGAGTGGCGCCGGGAAGGGATGCTCGGGAGCCAGCCGGTAGTCGATCGAGAGCACCCGGCAGCCGCCGTGGTCGGCGAGGAAGCGGCAGACGCCATCGTGGGTGTCGAGGTCGCCGATCACCCAGCCGCCGCCGTGGTAGTAGACGAGCAGCGGCTGGGGAGGCCCGGGGGCGTCGAGGGCGACATAGAGCCGGGCGGCAAGGTCGCCTGTCGGTCCAGACACCGTCACCGCTTCGACCCGGGCCATCGGCCGCGGCGGTCCACTCACCACCGGCGCCCCTGCCCGGTTCTCCGCGCGCGCCCGCTCCACCGTTCGTCCCTCGACCAGCGAGAACTCGCCCTCGAGCGCCGCCAGCCGCAGCAGCATCTGGATGTCGGGCGCGAGGTCCTGGCCGTCGAGGTGCGGCGGCGGTCCGAGCAGGCGCCGCTGGGTGCGCGGCCGCAGGCCGCAGGCGCGGCGGGCGATCCGGTGCTGGACGTGGGGTGGAAGCTGGGGCGGTGGCATGGCCGGGCAGGGTATGCGAGGAGGGGGTGATGCATCTCACACGTGGGTGCCGCTCAGGTACTAGCCTCGTTCGAGGCACGATGGAGGCAGCGACGACAACCGCTCCGCGGCCGGTCACCCGGTCGCCCCAGCGACGGCTGCCGCCCGGGCCGCCGCTGCCCAAGCAGCTGCAGACCGCGATCTGGTCGCGACAGGCGCGGCACCTGCTCTATGCCTGTCAGGACCGCTACGGCGACATGTTCACGATCCGCATCGTCCACGAAGGAACCTGGGTGATGCTCGCCGATCCGACCGCGATCAAGCAGGTCTTCACCGGCGACCCGAAGGTCTTCCACGCGGGGGAGGGCAACGAAATTCTCGCCACGGTGCTCGGCCACAACTCCCTCCTCGTCCTCGACGAGGAGGCGCACATGAGCCAACGCAAGCTGCTCCTGCCGCCCTTCCACGGCGCCCGCATGCAGGGCTACGAGGCGACGATGGGGGAGATCGCCGAGCGCGAGATCGCGGGCTGGCCGACCGGCGCCCCGTATCCGCTGCGCCCGCGGATGCAGGCGCTGACGCTGGAGATCATCCTGCGCACCGTCTTCGGCGTCGAGGAAGCAGAGGCCGAGAAGCTCGCCGACCTGCGCGACGCGCTGCGCGAGTTCCTCGACCTGACCACCAACCCGCGCATCCTCGTCCCGCTGATCGCCCTCGGCCCGGATCGGGTGCGCCGCCTGCCGGCCTTCCGCCGGCGGATCGACCGCGTCGACGAGTTGATCTACCGCGAGATCGACGAGCGCCGCCGCGCCGAGGACCTGGAGGAGCGCGACGACATCCTCTCGCTGCTGGTCGCGGCGCGGCACGAGGACGGCTCGCCGATGAGCGACGAGGAGATGCGCGACGAGCTGCTGACGCTGCTCGTCGCCGGCCACGAGACGACGGCGACCTCGCTCTCCTGGGCGGTCGAGCGTCTCGCCCGCCATCCCGAGAAGCTGGAGCGGCTGCGCGCGGAGGCCGAGGACGGTGGCGACGAGTACCTGACCGCGACGATCCAGGAGACGCTGCGCCTGCGTCCCGTGATCTCGATCGTCCTGCGCAAGCTCACCGAGCCGGTCGAGATCGGCGGCTACGAGCTGCCCGCCGGCGTCGCGGTCGCCCCCTGCATCTACCTCGCCCACCGCAACCCCGAGGTCTACCCCGAGCCGCAGGCCTTCCGCCCCGAGCGCTTCCTCGATAACCCACCCGGCACCTACACCTGGATCCCCTTCGGCGGCGGCGTCCGCCGCTGCCTCGGCGCCTCCTTCGCCCAGTTCGAGATGGCCGTCGTCCTCCGCGAGCTCGTCCGCCACCGCATCCGCCCCGCCCGCGCCCGCTCCGAGCGCATCTTCCGCCGCGCGATCACCGAGACGCCCCGGCACAACGCCCGGGTCGTGCTCAGCTGAGCGCCCACTCCGGCTTGGGCCCGGCGAAGGTCGGATCGGACGAGATTCGAATGGCCTCCCAGTCGCGGACCTGATCGGTGCCAAACGCCAGCCGGAAGCGGAAGTAGAGCCAACGGCGGACGAAGCTCACCCGGCAGTCGTGGGTGATCGCCGCCAGGCGGTTCGCCCCGTCGGCAGATGTGCGGGGGACGGTGGCGATCTCGCGGAAGCTGGCGAAGCACGGATCGCCATCGGTCGTCCACGGCGGGAGGAAGAACGTGTGGGCAAGGGCCACCCGCCTGTGCCCGTTTCGCTCGCTGTATCCGGCGACGACGAGGCTGCGCAGGAAATCGTCGTCGAGGTCGGAGAGCGGCCGGACACGGACGACCTGGATCTCCCTCACGGAGCCCTTGGTCAATTCGCAGGTGGGGTGGACGATCTGCGCGGCCAGCCAGGTTTCCCCGTCTACTCTGGGCCCGGCGAGGACGTCTCCCTGGCGGACCGGATAGTCACCGGCGTCTTCGGTCGGCACGTAGTAGTCGTCGGCGTGCAGGTACCACGCGTCGTTCATAGCTCGATGTCGGTCTCGTCCTCGAGCACCGGCTCGGGCTGCGCATCTGGAAGCACGATCCACGGCTCCCCGTCCTCGCCCTGGGTGAAGGTGATTGGGGTGCGGGCGGTGAATCGGTTCAGGGTTCGCCAATCGAAGGGAATCTCGATGCCGAGGTCGCGCAGTGTCTGGGACGGAATCGCGGCCCCCGACGCTGCCGCCGCCATCAGCAGGGGCAGCGTCTCTCGTAGCCGCTCTGCCCGATCTAGTTCCTCGACCACGCTGGGGGGCATCAGGTAGCCGTCGACCTCCCCTCGGTTGGAGATCGGCACCGCTTCTCCCTTCTGCACGGTCTCCCGCAGAACCTCGGAGAGGTGGTTCTTCAGCCGTCGATGCCCGACCGTTTCTGCCTGGACCCTAATCGCCATCTATCTAATGTAGCAACAGATGTGGCTACTAAGTCAGCTCTCCGTCAGGCGCAGCAGCGGCAGGGCGAGGGCGCCCAGTCCGTAGAGGACCGCGGTGACCCCGAGCTGGCTTGCGCTGACGTTGTCGCCATCGCCCTCGATGCCGGCGACCAGGGAGATTGCGAGAGCCCAGAGCATCGCCACCGTGGCGCCTCGGACGAGCTTGATCCGATCGGGGTCGTCATCGTCGTGCCCAGCAAGAAGCCAGGACGTGTTGCCCAGCGCGATCGCCACGGTCAGCGAATAGGCGGCTGCCTTGGCGCCACTCGAGTCGGAGAGGATGGAGTCCCCCCAAATCAGGTTGACGATTGCAAGGAGGGCGACGAGGCTCGCGAGGATCGCCAGGTAGCCGATCATCGCGACCTCCGGCTTGCGGTCGATCAGGTTGACTCCGGCTGCCGCCGTGAGGCTGAGGAAGGCGATGGCGATCGCCGTGCCGAATGCCCTGGCGCTGTCGTCGTCCGATCCCGAGGTGAGGATCACGACGATCAGGATCGCCGCCCCGGCGCACAGCACCGCGATCCCTATTCGAGCGAGTCCCGGTGTCTGAGAATCGGACACCGACCGCGGCTCAGCCGCAGCCGGTGTTGTTGCCGCAGCTGGAGCACGTGTAGCAGCTGCCCGTGCGCTGCATCATGCCGCCGCACTGCTCGCAGGCCGGGCCGAGGTCGAGGCCCTGCATCTTGGCCGGGACGACCGGGGGGGTTTCGGTGAAGGCGGTCGAGGCGGGGACGGCCTCGCCGCCGCTTGCCTTCGCCTTCTCTGCCCCGTTGCCGCCGTTGGCGTGGCCGTTGCCGCCGTTCCCACCGCCGTTGGCCGGGCCCGCCGTGCCGCCGCTGGTGTCGACGCCGAGCCCGAGCTGGGCGGTCTCCGCTTCGCGCTTGGCGCGCACCTCGGCGGTGAGGATGCCGAGGTCCTCGAGCGTTTCGGTGTCCTCGACGAAGCGGCTCGCAACCCAGCGCATGATGTAGTCGGGCAGCGATTTGGCGAAGGGGATCTCCGGGTTCTGGGTCATCCCCTCCGGCTCGAAGCGCATGTAGCTGAACTTGCGCACGAAGGTCTCCAGCGGCACCCCGTACTGCAGGCCGATCGAGATCGCCGTCGCGAAGGCGTTGAGCAGCCCGCGCATCGTCGATCCCTCCTTGCCGATGTCGGTGAGGAAGATCTCGCCGACCGAGCCGTCCTCGTACTTGCCGGCCGTGATGTACCCCTCGTGGCCGGCGATCGAGAACTTGTGGGTGATCGATTCGCGCTCGCGCGGCATCTTCTTGCGCACCGGCACGGGCTGCGGCGCCTCCGCCTCGGCCTCCTTCTCCTCCTGTGCGTCGGTGCGCAGCGCCTGCGCCGTCTTCGAGCCGTCGCGGTAGATCGCCAGCGCCTTCAGCCCGCCCTTCCAGCCACGCGTGTAGGCGTCGGCGATGTCCTCGACCGTGGCGCTCTGCGGCAGGTTGACCGTCTTCGAGATCGCCCCCGAGATGAAGGGCTGGGTCGCCGCCATCATGTCGATGTGGCCGGTGTGCGAGATCGCCCGCTCGCCGACCGCGACGTCGAAGACCGGCAGGTGCTCCTCCTTTAGGCCGGGGGCGTCGATGATCGTGCCCTGCTCGGCGACGTGGGCGTCGATCTGGTCGATCTCCGCCTCGGAGTAGCCGAGCGTGCGCAGAGCCAGCGGCACCGACTTGTTGACGATCGTCATCTGCCCGCCGCCGACCAGCTCCTTGAACTTGACCAGCGAGAAGTCGGGCTCGATCCCGGTCGTGTCGCAGTCCATCAGGAAGCTGATCGTCCCGGTCGGCGCCAGCACCGTCGCCTGCGCGTTGCGGTAGCCGTGCTCCTCGCCGAGCTCGACCGCCTCGTCCCAGGCCCGCTGCGCCGCCTCGAGCAGGTCGCCCTTGATCCCGGTCGGGTCGATGTCGTAGGAGGCGTCGCGGTGCATTCGCATCACGCCGTTGTGCGGCTCGCGGTTCTCGTCGTAGGCCTCGTAGGTCCCGGTCGCCCCGGCCGCGATCAGCGCCGACTGGCGGTAGGCGCGGCCGGTCATCAGCGCCGTGATCGCCGCGGCGACGTTGCGGCCCTCGGTCGAGTCGTAGGGCAGCCCGTCGGACATCAGCAGCGCGCCGAGATTGGCGTAGCCGAGCCCGAGCTGGCGGAACTTGTTCGCGTTCTCGGTGATCTCCTCGGTCGGGTAGGAGGAGAAGCCGACGACGATCTCCTGGGCGAGGAAGACGACGTCGACCGCGTGCTCGAACGCCTCAGCGTCGAACGACCCGTCCTCGCGGCGGAATTTCATCAGGTTGAGCGAGGCCAGGTTGCAGGCCGAGTCGTCGACGTGCATGTACTCGCTGCAGGGGTTCGAGGCGTTGATCCGCCCCGACTCCGGGCAGGTGTGCCAGCGGTTGATCGTCGTGTCGTACTGGACGCCCGGGTCGGCGCAGCGCCAGGCCGCGTCGGCGATCTGGTTCATCAGCTCGCGCGCGTCGAGGCTCTCGACCGCCTCGCCCGTCGTCCGCGCGACCAGCTTCCACTCGCCGTCCTCCTCTACCGCCTCCATGAACTCGTCGGTCACCCGCACCGAGTTGTTGGCGTTCTGGTACTGGATCGAGAAGAAGCCCTCGCCGTCGATCGACATGTCGAAGCCGGCGTCGCGCAATGCCGCCGCCTTCTCCTCCTCCTTGGCCTTGCACTGGACGAAGTCGACGATGTCGGGGTGGTCGACGTCGAGCACGACCATCTTCGCCGCGCGCCGCGTCTTGCCGCCGGACTTGATCGTCCCGGCCCAGGAGTCGGCGCCGCGCATGAAGCTGACCGGGCCGCTCGCCGTGCCGCCCTTGGCCAGTGGCTCCATCGAGCCACGGATGTTGGAGAGGTTGATCCCCGAGCCCGAGCCGCCGCGGAAGATCTTGCCCTCCTTGGTGTTCCACTCGAGGATCGAGTCCATGTTGTCTTCGACGCTGAGGATGAAGCAGGCGCTGCACTGCGGCCGCTCCTCGAAGCCGACGTTGAACCAGACCGGCGAGTTGAAGGCCGCCTTCTGGCCGAGCAGGATCGAGGTCAGCTCCGCCTCGAAGGCGTCGGCGTCCTCGTCGGAGGCGAAGTATCCGCCCTCGCGCCCCCAGTCGGAGATCGTCCCCGCCACGCGGCCGATCATCTGTTTGACCGAGGACTCGCGCTGCTCTGAGCCGAGCTGCCCGCGGAAGTACTTCTGGGCGACGATGTTGGTCGCGTTTTGCGACCAGCCCTTCGGGAACTCGACCCCGCGCTGCTCGAAGGCCGGGCTCTCGGGATTGCCGATCACGGCGTCGCGAGTCTCCCACTCGACCTCGTCGAAGGGATGGGTCCCGGCGGTCGAAAAACGGCGTTCCACCGAGAGGCCCTGCAGACCGGACTGGGGGGTGCTGGCGGCGGTCTTGGACATCGAACTTCTCCTCTCGGGGGCGACTTTGGGGTGAGCTGTCCAGGATCGTTTACGAGTCGGACACCATTTGTTGCGCGTCACCCCGCAATTGCCGCAAACTTCGCTCGAACTCCCACTATGGTGACAAGACGATGGCGCCGGCGCGAGCTTTGGAGAAGGCGGAATCTGCAAAGGAAGTTGCAGGGGAGGCGATCGCCGCCGTCAAGCCGAGGCTGCGCGGCGTCTCCCACCAGTGGGCATTCGTCGTCTCGCTCTTCCTCGGCGCCGGGCTGATCGTCGCCGCGAAGACGCCGAGGGCGACCCTCGCCGTCGCGATCTACGCGGTCAGCCTCTCGGCCCTGCTCGGCACCAGCGCTCTATACCACCGGGTCGAATGGGCGCGGCCGGAAGTGCGCAGGTGGATGCGCCGGCTGGACCACTCGATGATCTTCTTCCTCATCGCGGGCACCTACACGCCCTTCGCCCTGCTCGTCCTCGAAGGGCCGCTCGCCGACGCGATCCTGGTCGTCGTCTGGATCGGCGCGATCGCCGGCGCGATCGTCGAGATGGTCTGGATCGACCACCCGAAGTGGGTCGCGGCGCTGATCTACATCGCGCTCGGCTGGGTCGCCGCCGTCGCCTTCCCCGAGCTCTGGAGCGAGATGGGCGTCGCCGGCACCCTCCTGGTAGCCGCCGGCGGCCTCCTCTACACGGCCGGCGCCGTCGTCTACGCGACCCAGCGCCCGAACCCCAACCCGCGCGTCTTCGGCTACCACGAGGTCTTCCACCTCTTCGTCATCCTCGCCGCCGCCGCCCACTTCGCCGCGATCGCCTTCTTCGCCCTGCCGGCCGCCTGACGAGAGAAGTCGGGGGGTTCCCCGAAGGAAACTTTGGAGCCCTCCCCGGCAGGGACTCGAGAGGCCGTTTCTATGCGGGTTTCCGCTGGGGAATCCCCCGACTTCTCTACGCCAGCGTCGAAGCGGCGCGCTCCTTCGCCGCCTCGATCAGCGCCAGCACCTGCGTCTCCTGGCCGTCGCGCAGCAGCGCCACCGGGTCGGGCTCGCCGTTGACGATGCCCTCGAAGAACTCCTTGCGGTCCTGGTAGGTGGGGAGCGTCGCCTTCGCCCAACCGCGGGCGTCGTTGAGGATCACGGCCAGGCGCGCGTACTCCTCGCCGAAGAGCTCGGCGATCTCGCGCTTCATCCGCTTCGCCAGGGCGGGGGAGGCGCCCGCGGTCGAGATCGCGATCGCCAGCGGGCCCGTGCGGACGATCGCCGGCAGGATGAAGTTGCACAGCGGCGGCACGTCGACGACGTTGACCAGCATCGCCCGCTGCTCGGCGTCGTCGAAGACCCCGATGTTGACCTCGGAGTCGTCGGTCGCGGCGATGACCATGAAGGCGCCTTCGAGGTCGGCGGCGCCGGCGTAGACGCGCTTCTTCCAGGCGATCGAGCCCTCCGCCGCCATGCTCTCCAGCTCCGGATGGGCGACCGGCGCGATCAGCGTCACGTCGGCGTCGCAGGCGAGCAGCCCCTCGACCTTCTCCAATCCGACGTCGCCGCCGCCGACGACCAGGCAGCGCCGCCCCTTCAGCTTCAGGCAGGCGATGTAGAAGGGGGTCTCGAGCATGTCGCGCACGCACGACTGGTCGCAGATCCCCTTGCGCAGCTGACAGACGCACTCCTTGCCGGCATAGGCCTGGGCGGGCATATCCAAAGCCTAATGACCAGCCCGAAAACCCGGTCGCAACGCTTTTTCGATGGATGCCATCGAAAAAGCGTTGCGACCGGCGCTAGATCGAATCCAGGGTGACGCGAAGTCCCTCGTCCAGGCCGGTCTGGGCCTCCCAGCCCAGCTCGCGCTTCGCCCGCCCCGGGTCGATCGAGATCCGCTGCACCTCGCCGGTGCGCGGCGGCGCGAACTCGGGCTCGAAGCCCTCGGTGCCGCCGAGCTCGGCCAGCGCCCGGACCAGCTCGAGCACGTCGGTCTCGACCCCGGTGCCGACGTTGAAGGGACCGGTCGCATCCGACGACGCGGCCGCCAGCATCGCCGCCACCACGTCCCCCACATATATGTAGTCGCGCGTCTGCTTGCCGTTGCCGAAGACGGTCGGCCGCGCGCCCTCGCGCAGGCGGCCGCAGAAGATCGCGACCACGCCGGCCTCGCCGAGCGGGTCCTGGCGCGGCCCGTAGACGTTGCCGAGCCGCAGCGGCACGCTCGAGAGGCCGTAGAGCCGTTCGAAGAGCGCCAGGTAGCCCTCGCCGGCGAACTTGCTCTGGCCGTAGGGGGCCTCGGGGGCCAGCGGCGCGTCCTCGGCGAGCGGCAGCTCCTGTCCCTCCCCCTCGCCGTAGATCGCCCCGCCGGTCGAGCTGAAGACGAGCCGCCGCGCTCCCGCCGCCCGCGCCGCCTCGAGCACGTTGGCGGTGCCGCCGACGTTGATCGCGGCGTCCCAGGCCGGGTCGGCGATCGACTTGCGCACGTCGATCTGGGCGGCGAGGTGGAAGACGACCTCGGGCTCGGCCCGGCGCGCGATCGCCTCGACCGCCGCGCGCTCGCGGATGTCGGCCTCGACCAGCGTCGCGCCCGCTGCCAGCCCCGGCTCGAGGTTCTCGCGCCGCCCGGTCGAGAGGTCGTCGAGGACCGTCACCTCGTCGCCCCGCGCGAGCAGCGCGTCGACAAGATTCGAGCCGATGAAGCCGGCGCCGCCGGTGACCAGTGCCCTCATTGAGGCGCGATCCTAAGCCCTCCCCGCCGCCGACGGGCCGATACGTCAAGGCAGACTTGACATTTCGGCCCGTCGGCGGACTTTTCTGGGCCGCCGAGCACCCCTGCTACCCTCGCCGACCCAGATGCGCCTCATCGTCACCGAGAAGAACAACAGCGCCGAGAAGATCGCCGGCTTCCTCAGCAAGGGCGAGGCGAGCGCGGACAAAACCTTCAAAGTCCCCTACTACACGTGGACCGACGAGAACGGCGAGGTCCAGCGCACGATCGGGCTCAAGGGCCACGTGCTCGGGCCGGCCTTTCCCGAGGGCTACTCGAACTGGCAGAAAACCGACCTGCACGACCTGATCGACGCCGAGCTGATCAAGGAGCCGACCGACAAGAACGTCGTCAAGGCGATCCGCAAGGTCGCCAAAGAGGCCGACAGCCTCGTGATCGCGACCGACTTCGACCGCGAGGGCGAGCTGATCGGCCTCGAGGCATTGGAGGAGATGCTCGACGCCAACCCGGAGCTGGGCTCGCGCGAGGAAACCAAGGCCGGCACGCTGCAGATCAAGCGCGCCCGCTACTCGGCGCTGACCAGGGAGGAGATCGAGCGCGCCTTCGACGAGCTCGACGAGCTCTCCTATCCGCTGGCCAACGCCGGCGCCGCGCGCCAGGACATCGACCTGCTCTGGGGCGCGACGCTGACCCGCGCCGTCTCGCTCGCGACCCGCCGCTTCGGCTCCAACTTCCTCTCGGTCGGCCGCGTGCAGAGCCCGACCCTGGGCCTGATCGTCGAGCGCGAGATGGAGCGCCGCGCCCACGTCCCCAAGCCCTTCTGGGAACTGTTCGCCAAGTTCCAGCACCCCGACGGCAGCTTCGAGGCCCACCACGAGACCGACAAGTTCTGGGAGCGCGCCGAGGCCGACGCGGCGCTCGCCGGCTCGACCAGCCCGGGCACGGTCAAGGCGGTGACCGCGCGCAAGAACACGCGCAAGCCGCCCACCCCCTACAACACGACCGCCTTCACCACCGACGCCTCCAGCCGCCTCGGCATCACTCCGGCCAGCGCGATGCGGATCGCCGAGGACCTCTACATGGACGGCTTCATCTCCTACCCGCGCACCGACAACACGGTCTACCCGGCCTCGCTGCCGCTGCGCGAGCTGGTCACCTCGCTGGTGCGGATCGAGGAGTTCTCCGCCGCCTCCGGCCTGCTCGACGGCGACCTGCAGCCGACCCGCGGCAAGAAAGAGACGACCGACCACCCGCCGATCTACCCGACGCAGGCGATCCACCCGGGCGCCCTCGACGGCCCCAAGAAGCGCGTCTACGAGCTCGTCGTGCGCCGCTTCCTCGCCACCTTCAGCCCGCCGATGATCACCGAGTCGACCCGGGCCGACATCGAGGCCGGTTCGCAGACCTACTTCGTGCGCGGCTCGGTCGTCGTCGACCCGGGCTTCGCCGGCATCTACACCTACGCCCGCTCCTCCGACGAGGAGATTCCGGCCCTGCAGGAGGGCCAGGCCCTGGAGCTGGAGGGCGAGCCCTGGATCGTCGACAAGGAGACGCAGCCGCCCTCGCGCATCTCGCAGGCGAAGCTGGTCGAGATGATGGAGGAGCGCGGCCTCGGCACGAAGGCGACCCGCGCCGACATCATCAAGAAGCTCTTCGACCGCGGCTACGTCTACAGCAACCCGCCGATCCCCTCGGAGACCGGGATCGCGATGTACGAGGCGTTCAAGAAATACGTGCCGCGGATGGCGACGCCGGAGATGACCGCCCAGCTCGAGTCCGAGATGGACCAGATCGCCGCCGGCGAGATGACCAAGGACAAGGTCGTCGGCGACAGCCGCGAACTGCTGCACGGCACCTGGTCGGAGATCGACGAGAGCCGCGAAGACCTCGCCAAAGTCGTTTGGGCCGGGATGGACCAGGACCGCATCCTCGGCCCCTGCAAGGTCTGCGAAGAAGCGGGCCGCAAGAAGGAGGACGGCTCGCCCCACATGCTGCGCGTGATTCGCGCCAAGAAGTCGGGCAAGCGCTTCGTCGGCTGCAGCGGCTGGGTCCTCGACGACCCCGACTCCTGCGACCAGACCTTCCCGCTGCCGCAGCGCGGCGACATCTTCAAAATGGAAGAGCGCTGCTCGATCTGCGGCGAGACGCCGCGGCTCAAAGTCCAGCCCTTCCGCGGCCGGCCCTGGAACCTCTGCCTCAACGACGACTGCGAGTCGATGCAGGAGATGAAGCGCAAACGCGCCGAACGCGAAGCGGCGAAAGCGGCGAAAGAAGCGATGGCCGAGAAGCCGCTGCCCGAGGGCGACGAGGACAAGGCGCCGGCGAAGAAGACCAAGGTCGCGAGCAAAGCCGACACCGCCACGCGCGGCCGCAAACGCGCCAAGGCCGGGGCGAAATAAGGCTTCCGGTGCGCTTTATCCCGCCATATCGGGGATAAGGACCACCGGAAGGGGATCGACGTGTTCATTTCCTTGGAGGGCATCGACGGCTCCGGCAAGAGCACCCAGGCGAAGCTGTTGGCCGAGGCGCTTGGGCCCGAGACGCTGCTGATCCGCGAGCCGGGCGGGACCGAGGCGGCGGAGCGCATCCGCGAGCTGCTCGCCGACCCGAGTGTCGAGCTCGACCCGCTGGCCGAGCTGCTGCTCTTCCTCGCCGCCCGCGCCGACCTCACGGCGCGAGTGATCCGCCCGGCCCTGGAGGCGGGCCGCGACGTCGTCTCCGACCGTTTCGCCGATTCCAGCGTCGCCTACCAGGGGGCGGCGCGCGGGCTCGGCGTCGGCGAGACGATTTCTTTGACCGACGCGGCGACCGAGGGCCTCTGGCCCGACCTCACCGTGCTGCTGCGCGTCGACCCCGAGGTTGGCCTCGGCCGCGCCGACGGCGAGGACCGCTTCGAGTCCGAGGGCTTGGAGCTGCAGCGCGCCGTCGCCCAGGCCTATGAGGAGATCGCCACGATCGCCTCGGACCGCGTCGTCGTCGTCGACGGCACCGGCACGGTTGAGGAGGTCCACGCCCGGATCATGGCCGCCGTCCACTCCCACATGCGGTCGTAGTTCTTCCCGCTATGCGAGAACAAGTACGACCGGCGGCGGGTTGACGCCGTCCACTCCCACATGCGGTCGTAGTTCTTCCCGTTACGCGGGAACAAATACGACCGCGGCAGGGGGTTAGGCTCAGCTTGTGAGCGCTGTTGTCGCCCAGAGCACCGAGCACCAAGCGCGGGCGCGTGTGGCGTTGACGGCGGCGCTCGGCTCGGGCGCTAGTCACGCCTACCTCTTCCGCGGGCCGCGAGGGGCCGGGAAGGCCGCCGCGGCGCGGGCATTCGCGGCGGAGATCCTCGCCATCGGCGCCGCGGACGCCGACGACGCGCGGCGCCGGGCGACGCTCGACCCGTCTCCGCATCCCGACCTCGTCTGGCTCCAGCCGCGCGGCGCCCAGCACATGGTCGAGGAGGTGCGCGAGAAGGTGATCCGCGCCGCCTCCTACCGGCCGTTCGAGGCCGAGAAGCGCGTCTTCGTGATCGAGGCGGCGGAGGCGATGCGCGACGAGAGCCAGAACGCGCTGCTGAAGACCCTGGAGGAGCCGCCGGACTTCGTCCACCTGATCCTGCTCACCTCCGAACCAGAGCAGCTGCTGGAGACGATCTCCTCCCGCTGCCAGCCGATCGACTTCGCGCCGTTGCCGCCGGAGGCGGTCGAAGCCCGGCTCGAAGGGGCTGGCCCCCCGGACGAGGTCGCGGCGACCGCCCGCCTCTCCGCAGGCGACCCCGACCGCGCCCGCTTCCTGCTCACCGATGCCGGTCGCCAGCTGCGGGCGAGCGTTCTCGACTGGAGGCAGCTGCTCGCCGCGGCCGAGGCGGTGGGGGAGGAGGCAGAAGACGCCACCCGCAAGACGCTCGAGGAGGAAGCGGAAGCGGGAGTCAAGCGCAGCGCCAAGGACATCGGCGACGAAGCCAAACGCGCGGGTCGGCGCCGGCGCACCGAGGTGCTCGACCTCGGGCTGGAGCTGACCGGAAGCTGGTACCGGGATCTGGCGGCCATCGCGGTTGGCGCCGAGGGCGCCGTCTTCAACAGCGACCGGCTGGAGGAGCTGCGAAGCCAGGCCGGGGCCCTCGACCCCTCCGCCTCCCGCCGCGCCGTCGAGCTGGTCGAGGACACGCGCCGCCGCCTCGACCTCAACGTCTCCGAGGAGCTAGCCCTCGAGGCGCTCTCGTTCCGCCTCGCTGCCGTTCTTGCCTGAGGCGGCCTGCTCGCGCGCTTTGGCCAGCGCCCGTTCCTGCGCGAGGCGGGTGATCTGCGCCGCCTGGCGCGACATCGTCACGCTGAAGTTGAGCGCAAGCCCGAGCAGGAAGAGGAGCATGATCGAGAAGAGGGCGACGTTGGTGTCGCGCACGCCCATCGCGTCGGCGACGACCGAGAGCAGGCCCGGGAACGCCGCGCCGACCAGCATCCCAAGGCCGGCGACGAACCAGACGACGCTGAAGCGCTCCTGCAGCTTGTCGCGGCGGATCAGCTCCAGCACCAGCGCCATGAAGGCGAGCGCCAGGACCGCGGCGATGATCCGCGTCTGCGAGGTGAGGTGGACCTTCGGGCTCTCGCTCGCCGCGAGCAGGACCGCCGCACTCATCGCTCCGCCTCCGCCTGCGTCGGCCTGAACTGGCCGACGAGCAGCACGACGACGCCCTTGAAGATGAAGAAGGCCGAGCGCAGCGGGGTCAGGAACGAGGAGCCGCCGGCGCGCTCGAGCATCCGCACCGGCACCTCCTCGACCCGCAATCCTTCGCGCACCGCCAGCTGCAGCGACTCGATCTCGGCGAAGTCGGGCGAGTAGCGCTCGCTGAACAGCCGCATCACCCGCCGGTTCGCCGCCCGCATGCCGCTGGTCGTGTCGGTGAACCGCTGCCGTGTCGCCAGCGTCAGGAAGAAGCGGAAGACGCCGATCCCGATCCGGCGCGAGAACGTCGGCTTGTAGTCGTCGCTGCGCGCCTCCCCCGGGTCGCGGTAGCGCGAGCCGATCACCAGATCGGCGCGGTCCTCGCGGATCACCGCGAGCAGCCGCGCGACCTCGGCCGGCGGGTGCTGCCCGTCGGCGTCCAGGTGCGCGCAGCAGTCGTAGCCCTCGCGCAGCGCGTGGAGATAGCCGGTCTGCAGCGCGGCGCCGAGGCCCTGGTTGAAGGGAAGCGACGCCACCAGCGCGCCGGCCTCGCGCGCCTGCGCCGCGGTTTCGTCGGTCGAGCCGTCGTCGATCACGAGCACGTCGGCCTCGGGCATCGCGTCGCGCACCCCGGCGATCACCGCGGCGACGGAGTCCTCCTCGTTCCAGGCGGGAATGAAGACCAGCGTCCGCACCCGCCGATTCTCCCATGACCAGCGGGCGCGTTTGTGTTAGTAACTGCTCATGAGACGTTTCGGCATGAGGCTCTGGCTGGCGGGCGCCTTCGCGGCGGTCGCCTTGATCACCGCCTTCGCCGTCTTCCTCTTCGGCGACAACCGCCGGGCGCTCGGCGTCGCGGTCGTGATCGGCATTCTCGCCGGCTTCCTGATCGCCGCCGCGATCACCCGCCGCGTCTCTCGCCTCGCCCAGGCCGCCGGGGAGATGGCCTCCGGGTCGTTCGACGCCCCGCTCAAAGTTTCAGGACCCGACGAGATCGGCGACCTCGCCCGCGCGCTCGACTCGATGCGCGCCGCGCTGAAGGAGAGCTTCGGCGTGCTCACCGCCGACCGCAACAAGCTCGAGGCGATCTTCGACGGCCTCACCGACGCGGTGATGGTCGTCGACGAGGAGGGCCCGGTCCGCTTCTCCAACAGCGCCGCGGTCGAGCTGCTCGAGGACGGGAAGCCCCCCGAGGCGATGCTGCCGCAGCTGCGCCGCGCGACCGACGTCGGCTTCGCCGCCCACCCGGCGCTGCGCATCGGCGACCGGGCCTACGCGATGCAGGCGCGCTCGCTCCCCGACGAGCGGGCCGTGCTCGCCGTCGTCCGCGACCGCACCGAAGAGATGCGCCGCGAGTTCGCCGAAGCCGACTTCGTCTCCAATGCCGCCCACGAGCTGCGCAACCCGCTGGCCGGCATCTCCGGCGCGATCGAGGTCCTGCAGAGCGGCGCCAAAGACGATCCGCAGGCGCGCGACCACTTCCTTGGCCGGCTTGGCGAGGACGCCGAGCGGATGAACCGCCTCACCCAGGCGCTGCTCACCCTGGCCCGGGTCGAGTCGGTCGGAGCGGGGGAGACCGAGGTCGTCGACGTCGCCGTCGCGATCCGCGACGTGGTCGCCGCGGTCGAGCAGCCCAAACACATCGAGCTGATCGCCGAGTGCGAGCCCGATCTCGCCGCCAAGGGCGACCCGACCCTGCTGCGCCAGGTGCTGATCGGCCTGCTGACCAACGCCTTCAAGAACACGCCGCCGCCCGGCACCGTTACCGTTCGCGGCCGCCGCGACGGCGACACCGACGTGATCTTGGAAGTCATCGACACAGGAACCGGCATCCCCGAGGCGGAGATCGAGCGCGTCTTCGAGCGCTTCTACCGCCGCAGCGAGACGCGCAAGCAGGAAGGCTTCGGCCTCGGCCTGGCGATCGCCCGCCGCATGGTCGCCGTGATGGGCGGCGAGATCGGCGCCTCCTCGGTGCAGGGGGAGGGGAGCACCTTCTGGGTCCGCCTGCCCGTCGTCCAACCCAGCCCGACTCCCGTCGCATGAGCAGCGGTCGCATCCTCGTAGCCGACGACGAGCCCTCGGTCCGCGAGTCGGTCGGCTACGCGCTGGCCCAGGACGGCTTCGACGTCGACGTCGCGCGCGACGGCAACGAGGCGGCCGAGAAGGTCGCGGGCGAGACCGTCCACTACGACCTGCTGATCCTCGACATCATGATGCCGGGACCGAGCGGCCTCGACATCTGCCGCGAGGTGCGCTCGCGCAGCGCCGTGCCGATCATCGTCCTCACCGCCAAGGACGCCGAGGTTGACAAGGTCGTCGGACTCGAGGTCGGCGCCGACGACTACGTGACCAAGCCCTTCTCGGTGCGCGAGCTGCTCGGCCGCGTGCGCGCCCAGCTGCGCCGCCGCGAGCTCGACCGCGGGCCGCTCAACCAGGCCGTGCGGATCGAATCCGGTCCGGTGGCGATCGACCTCGTCCGCCACGTGGCCATGGTCCGCGACGTGCCGATCAACCTCACCCGTTCCGAGTTCCAGCTCCTCCGTCTCCTGGTCAGCCGCCCCGGCGAGGTCTTCGCCCGCCGCCAGATCATGGAGGAGCTCTGGCAGACCGAGTTCGACGGCGACGAGCGCGCCTGCGACGTCCACATCTCCAACCTCCGCCAGAAGATCGAGAGCGACCCCCAGCGTCCCGAGCTGGTCGTCACCGTGCGCGGCATCGGCTACAAATTCGAAGGCGACGGCGGCTGAGCACCGGCCTCAACCGAGGATCTGGAAGCGCTTGCGGACCCGTTTGGATTTGTTGGCGGCGAGGTCGGTTGCCTGCAGGACGACCAGGTAGCGACCCGGCCTGGCCTTGAAGTGCTTGGCGCGGGCTCCGAGCCCGAAGCGGTTGATGCCGATGAAGGTTTTCCAGGTCGCGTAGCCGTTGAACTTGCGACCGCCCCTGGGCCGCAGTCGGAAGTATTCGGCTTCGAGGGTGCCTTTCTCGCTGATCTGGGCCGTGGTCGTCGTCCCCTTGCGCCCCCGGACCCGCTGGCTCTTCAGGCTCACCGAGCCCAGCGTCGGCTTCGTCACGTCGAGGTTGAGCGGCGCCTGCGGACCGGGGTCCGAGCTGGGGTTGCCGGGCACGTCGGAGACCACCACCTCGCCCCGCACCGAGGCGTGCAGTTTGCAGTGGAAGGCGTAGGTGCCCGACTGCGTGAACTGCAGCGTGTAGCTGTCGCCGGGGAGGTGGCTTGGCGCGTCGGTGTTCGGGTCGGAGTCCCAGCCGAGGGCGTTGGCCGAGGTCCCGGTCACCGAGTGGGCGAGGTCCGGTCCGATCCAGTCCCAGGTCACCTTCTCGTCGAGGTCGATTGCGACCTGCGGGTTCGACCAGGCGAAGTTGGAGATCGAGACGCGGGTGTTGTTCGCCTGCGCCGCGGACGCGACCACCAGCACCATCACGCACGCGGTCGCAATTGTGGCCGCTATGCGGGAACAAATACGACCGCAACGGGCGGTGCTGCGATTCGGCTGGACTAGGAGACGACGTACCAACCGTTCATCCCTTGGTGCAGGTGCTGGAAGACGTGGCAGTGGTAGAACCAGCGCCCCGGGTTGTCCTCGTCGATCTCGAAGCTGAACGAGTCGGCCGGGCCGAACGCCTTGTTGTCGACGATCGTCCCGTCCGCTTCGGTCCAGCGGTGGCCGTGCAGGTGGAAGGTGTGGAAGAAGTTGTCGACGCCGTAGACGTGGAAGCGGACCCGCTCGCCGACCTTCGCTTCCAGGGTGGGAGTGTTGCCGGCGTAGGCCTTGCCGTTGACGCAGTAGTAGATGTTGCGCAGGCCCGTCGTCGAGGGGTCCCAGGTGTGGAAGGCGAGGAAGAACTCGCGGTCGGGCCGCGCTTCGCCCGCCTTGCGCACCAGCAGCGGCCCGAAGAGGCCGCGGAAGACCGGCAGCGGGTCCATCGGCCCGTGGTCGTGGTAGAGCCAGGTCCCCTCCGTTCCCTCGCGGCATTCCCAGACGTAGGTGAAGGTGCGGTTGCGCTGGACGAAGCCGCCGGGGTCGGTCCACTTGCCCTTGTAGGCGCCGTCCATTTCGTTCGAGTAGAAGACGCCGTGCGGGTGGACGGTCACCGGCGAGCGCAGCTTGTTGCGGAAGTGGACGACGATCGTGTCGCCGACTTCGGCCTCGATCAGAGGCCCCGGCACCGTCGCCGGCCCCAGCGGCGCCTCGAAGCCGGGGGAGTAGGGGCGGTAGCCGTAGGCCTCGAAGGTGCTGCGTCCCTTGACCGGCGCCGCCATCATCTGGTCGCGGTGGCTGGGGACGATGTTCCAGCGCCGCTGCTCGGCGGCGAGCCAGTACTCGCGGACCTGCCCGCCCGAGGCGCTCGCCGCAGCCGCCGCGACCGCCGAGGCCGAGGCGGCGCTGCCGTTGGCGGCCGCCACCCGCGGCGGCACCTCGACCCCGCCGGCGAGCCGGTCGACGTCGATCTGCCCCTTGTCCGTGCTCACCCGCTGCCCGGCAAGCGTGCAGATGAACGTCGCCCCGGCCAGGCCGAGGAAGTTGCGGCGATCGGTCGGGCCGAGGCTCACCGGTGGCCTACTTCTTCACCGTCACCGTCATTTTCATCTTCGTTGGGTGGATCGTGCAGATGAACCTGTAGGTGCCGGGCGTGGGGAAGGCGTGGACGAACTTGGCGTTGGTCACCGCCGTCGTTTTGGTCGAGTAGGTGCCTCTCTTCTTCAGCTTCTTGGGGCCCGACTTGAGGTGCACGTCGTGGGGTTCGACGTTGGTCGAGGCCCAGACCCACTTGACCTTGCCGCCCTTCCTGATCTTCACCGAGCTGGGCCCGAAGTAGAAGTCGGCGACGGTCACCACCTTCGGCTTCGGCGTGCCGGCCTGGACGGGGGCCGGGGCCCCCGCCAGGCAGCCGGCCGCCGCGCAGGCCGCCGCCAGCCCGATCGCCCGCCGCCCCCTCACGGACACGAGAGCTCTCCCGGCTGCGCCGCGACCTCGACCGGCGTGAACCCTTCGAAGGACGGATGCGACGGCAGCGGTCGCACCCACGAGCACTCCTGGTTCTGTGGCGGGCTCTGACCGGCGTAGCCGAGGATCGTCGCGGGGTTGGTCAGTTCGGCCAGCCGAACCTGGATCCCCGCCGCCAGGTTGAGGCTCAACACCGAGTCGGCCAGCACCGGCGATTGCGGGCAAGGCGGGTAGATTTTGGCCAGCGGCACCGCCCCGGTGCCGGGCGCGAAGGTGGCGCCGGCGCTGTTGCCGCCCCAGCAGTTGCCGCCTCCGGTGGCGTCGTTGAGGAGGTCGTATTCGCCGTTGGGGTCGGCGCCGTCGCGGCCCAGCGTGTTTTCGACGATCTGGTTGTTGATGTTCTTGGCGTCGTTGCCTTCGTTGGCGACGAATGATTCGCCGGGGCCGGAGAAGGAGGCGATCCCCCACTTGTAGTTGCCGAACACGTTGTTGTGGCGCACGACGTTGTTGGCGCCGCCGTAGAGGATGAAGCCGGTCCCCGTCGGGTAGTTGATCGTCAGACCGGACAGCTCACCGAGCCCGTCCGAAACCGTCTTGAACGACGACCCGGCGAGGAAGTGGTTGTAGTTGTTCCAGAACACGTTGTTGTCTTCGAAGAAGTTCCACCCGTTCGGCTCGAAGCCCTCGCTGTCGAGTGTGTTGGGCACGACTCCGGCGCCGTTGTTGAAGAAGTTCGAGTCGACGATCTTCACGTACTTCGAGTTCGTGCCCGAGTAGCCGAGCACGTTTTCGTAGCCGCTGTCGTCGCGCAGGACCGTCCACTTCGGCTTCTTCTGACAGGGCCCCGGTTCGGAGCCGTGGTTGGTCCAACTGGCCTTGTCGCAGGGCGTTTCGCCGACGTAGAACGCCGAGTCGCCGTGGCGCCAGCCGCTCGAGTGCAGCATCTTGCCGCCCACGCAGCCCTTGGCGAAGAGGCCGTAGGAGCGGTTCCCGGAGGCGAGCAGGTTTTCCATCTTGTAGCCGTTGCATTCCTGTCCGGTTTGCACCGCGGCGTGGATGAAGAAGCCGTTCGATTCGTAGTTGCGCGCCCACAGGTTGCGGATCACGACGCCGTTCACGTCGACTGCCTCGATCCCATTCTGGGCCGGGCCCAGCTCGCCCTTGGCGTTCTTGCCTTCGAGGATCTGCTTGCGAGCGTTCTTCTTCAGCCCGACGATCTTCAGCCCGTTGTATTCCTTCTTGCGCAGGGTGCCGTCGAGCACCACGCCTTCGACGTACTTGCCGGGCTTGACCTTGACGATCGCGTGCACCTTGCGGTTCTTCCGCTTGTGCTTGAACGAGCCGGCCGCATCGACCGCCCGCTGGATCGTGCGGAACTTGCAGCCGTGCCTGCAGGCGAGGAAGACCTTGTTCTTCGGCTGCTTCTTGGCCTTCTTGGCGGCCTGCGCGCCGGGGCTCGCACTGGCAGGGGCCGCGATGACGACGGCGCTGGCAAAGAGCGCCACTGCAAGGGTGGAGACCGCGAATCTGCGCTTCATCTCTCTCCTGACTCGTGGGAACGAAGACGTGTCCCGCCTCCCCACGGGTCCCCTGCAGAAAAAAGACTCTAGCGACTTAGTTGCGGCGTCTGTGGATTTCGTCGAGTCCGGAATTGCCGAGCTGGGGGCATTTCTGGACACGTAGCCCTGGCGCGATATCGCCAATAACAGGCGCTATCATTTGTCTCCAGTGACCGCAACCGCCACCATCCGTGTTTCGCGTGACACCCGTGATCGTCTCGCCGCCCGCGCTCGCGATCGCGGTGTCTCCCTTTCGTCGCTGCTCACGGAGTTCGCCCGCCGCGCCGAGCGCGCTGACGTCCTTCGCTCCGAGCGGGCGGCGACCCGCGCCGAATCGGGCGACCCCGAGGCCCTGGCCGAGGCCGAGCTGTGGGAGGCGACGCTCGGCGATGGACTCGACTGAGCAGCCGCGGCGCGGGGAGATCTGGCTCGTTTCCCTCGGCGCCGCCCGTCGTGGAGAGCCAGGCAAGACCAGACCGGCGATCGTCGTCTCCGTCGATGACCTGCTCGTGGGCGCCGAGCACGAGTTGATCGCCGTCGTGCCTCTGTCCAGCTCTCTTCCCCATTCGGCGCTGCGGCCCCGCCTCGGTCCTGAGGCCGGCATCGACGTGGATAGCGCCGCGGTTCCTCGTGCGATTCGCGGGGTAGCCCGCCGCCGTCTCCTCCGTCGCCTCGGTGAAGCGAGCGCCGACACGCTGGTCGAGGTGGAGGCTGCCCTGGCGATTATCCTAGGCATCGATCGGGCGGCCGCTTCTCCAACGTAGTCCCATCCCGCCGGGTATCCTCGGGGGGATGGTAGATGGGCGCAGATCGGACCGGCTGGCAACGGTTGGCAATCGGGCTCGGGTCGCAGAGGCGCGGGGGGACGATGCGATGGCGGGCGAGGAATGGCGTCGCTACCGGCTCATCCGGGATGCAGGGCGCGATCCAGACGAGCTGCTTGCCGAAGGCGTCGCCCTGAGTGCGCAGGCGGCGGAGCTCGCAGTCGATCGGTGACGGGCTTCGGCCGGATTCTGGATGACCTGAACGGAGCCGGCGTCCGCTACGTCTTGATCGGGGGGATTGCGCTGATTCGCCACGGAGTGGTGCGGGCAACCCGGGATGTCGATGCCGTCTTCGACCCCGACCCCTCCAATGTTGAGCGCATTCGCGCCCTGGTTGAGCGATGGGGTGCGACTCGTCCCGACGGTTCGCCGATTCCCGAGGGCAGCATCGTCGGCAACCGGACAATCCACCTGGCCACGCCCCACGGCGATCTCGATCTGCTTGCCGAGAACGTGGCAGCTGGTGGTTTCTCCGATCTCCTGTCTCGTGCGGAAACTCGTCGCGTCGATGGTGTGGAAGCGCCAATCTGCTCGCTGGCCGATCTGGTCGCGCTGAAGCGCATCGCAGGGCGCGAGCGAGACCAAGTCGACTTGGCCGATCTGGAGGCCGCTCATGGCGAGCTCCCCGACAGTCGCGATCAAGGAGCCTGAGGTGAGAGCCGACGCCCGGATTTGAACCGGGGACCCCTTCATTACGAGTTGAGCGCTGGCCGATTCGGCCTGGCGTAGCTATTTCGCAACCACGATGCTGCCCTTTCGGGACTGTCTACGTGCCTCGCGTCCGAGTGGCGACCCAGTCCACGAACTTCTCCTCGGAAAGCTCTCGCGGCGAGTGCCGACTCCGCAGAGCCGAGCTTGGCCGTTGATTGCAGTGCCTTGGCGTCAATGCCCAAGACGCGCTCGGCGACGAGAAGGAACTCGGCAAGATCAATCTGCTCGCTCATGTTGCCGGTATCAAGATACCTTGACATATTTCGAAATGGCATCTAGCCTTTGAAAATGGTTGACGCGCGGCAAGGTTTAAGACGATGACCAAGGCATTCACGATGCGAATCCCAGAGGACAAAGCCGCCGAGCTTGAAGCAGTCGCTCAGGCTGATGGCGTGCCCGTCTCGGAGGCGGTGCGCGAGGCCATCGACCATCACATCGAGGCGCGGCGCAAGGATAAGGACTTCCAGGCACGCCTCAGCAAATTGATTGAGGACAACCAGCGCGTCCTCGACCGTCTGGCTCAATAGCTCGCGGTCGGGTTGAGAGCCGACGCCCGGACTTGAACCGGGGACCCCTTCATTACGAGCGCGATATTTGAGGCTGGTCTGGGTCGATCCAGTTCGATCCCGTCCAGTTGACTCGATCTGGTCGAGTCCAGAATTGCCGAGTTGGGGACATATCTCGGGACATGGATTCCCGGCGCCGTTCCTCCGTCCCGACCGCTACCTTTCGTCCGAACATGGTTGACGAGCCCACGATCCGAGAGGCTGGGCGCCGGCTGTCTGAGGCCGCCGGCAAGGACGCCCGCGTGATTCTGTTCGGCTCCCACGCCCGGGGTGAGGCCGGCCCGGAAAGCGATCTCGATCTGATCGTGATCGAGCCGAAGCTCGAGCATCGAAACGCGGAGTTCGTGCGCCTCCGCCGGGCGATCGGAGAAATCGGCGCACCCGTGGATCTGATCCTCTACGGCGCCAACCATGTTGAGAAGTGGGGGGGCGTGCCGGGCACCCTGATCCATGAGGCATTGAAAGAGGGCCGTGTCCTCGCCGGAGCGTGAGCCAGACGAAGTCTCCGAGATTCTCGCTCGGAAGGCCAACGGGGATGCGAAGGTGCTTCGTCTGCTCGCACCGAACGGCGAGATCGGCGACGACGCGGTCGGGTTCCATGCTCAGCAGGCCATTGAGAAGTGGCTCAAGGCCGTGATCGCGAGCCGCGGGGAAGACTTCGAGTTCACCCACGACCTGCACCGCCTCGTGATGCTTGCATCGAACGGGACCGGTGAGCTCCCGTTCGATGTGGACCTGGTCCTCACCTTGACGCAGTACGCGGTCCCTCTCCGCTACGAGGATCTCCTCGATGCCCAGGCGCTCGATCGCGACGCTACGGCCACCCTCGTCGAGGAGGTCGGCCTTTGGGCTGAGGCTGAGCTATCGGCAGCGGGCTGAGAGCCGACGCCCGGATTTGAACCGGGGACCCCTTCATTACGAGTGAAGTGCTCTACCAGCTGAGCTACGTCGGCGGGCGCATGGGCATGGTAGCGAGGGGGCACCCTTGCTACTTGCCGTCAACGGACGGCTAATTGTCGAAATATCCCGTCTTTGCTACACTGTCGGAAAATGCCGACAGAACCGGACAAGGGCCTCAGCCGTCCCGCGGGGCCGTTTCGCGTCTACACCCCGGCTTCGATCGGGGATGCGATCCGCCACTACAGGAAAGAGGCCGGCCTGACTCAGGAGCAGCTGGCCGAGATGGCGGGTCTGCAACGGAGCTACCTCTCCGAGCTCGAGAGTGGCAAGGAGACCGAGCAGGTGAAGCGGGTCCTTCGGGTGCTGAGGCAGCTTGGCGTGCGGATGATGCTCGACAAGGCGGACTGGTAGTGGCAGACGCGCTGGCGATCTGGCTCTACGGCGACCTGGTCGCGCTCGTCGAGCAGGAGCGCGGGCGCCCCCGGCTCGTCTACACGGATGAGGCGCTCGGCCGCTATGCCCTGGGCACGCCGCTGTTGTCCCTTTCTCTCCCCCTGGCAAACCGTCGCTATCCCCAGGGCGTGGTCCGGGCGTTCCTCGATGGCCTGCTTCCCGAGGGCGATCTCCGGCGGGCGCTCGCGCGAGACGTCGGAGTCAGGGCGGAGGACACATACGGCTTGATTCGGGCGCTCGGACGCGATTGCGCCGGCGCTCTGGTGGTTCAGCCAGCCCAGGACTCGCCTCCCCCTCCGGCTACCACCATCACCGCCGAGCGCCTGGAGCCGGCCGACCTCGAGGGGCTCGTCGAAGACCTCCGCAGCGCGCCCCTCGGCGCCGGCGGGCGGGTCCGGGTCTCGCTTGCCGGCGTCCAGGAAAAGCTCGTCCTCACCAGAATGCCCGACGGCTCGTGGGGGCGGCCGGTGGACGGGACGCCCTCGACGCACATTCTCAAGCCTGAGATAGCGGCGTACCCACACACCGTGGAGAACGAGGCGCTCTGCATGCGGCTCGCCAAGCACCTTGGGCTCGGGGTGGCCAACGTCGAGACGACCGAGGTCGCCGGTCGCCGGCTGATCGTCATCGAGCGTTACGACCGGGTCGTCGGTGCCGATGGCGCCGTCGAGCGCATCCATCAGGAGGACTTCTGCCAGGCGACCGCCACTCCGCCCGAAGCGAAGTACGAGGAGGATGGCGGCCCGTCGCTGCGTCGCATCGCCGAGGTCCTGCAATCCGCGGGTGCGTCCGGTTCGCTCGAGGAGCTGCTGCAGGCGGTCACGCTTAACGTCGCGGTCGGCAACAGCGACGCGCACGGCAAGAACTTCTCTCTGCTGCACGAGGCTGCTGGCCCCCTCGTGCTGAGTCCGTCGTATGACCTGATGTGCACGCTGCACTACGGGGAAAGCAGGTTGGCGATGTACGTCGACGGCATCCAGCGCACGGACCGTGTGAGCGCGCAGGACATCGTCGCTGAGGCCGTCGGCTGGGGCCTCCCCGACGAGCGCGCCCGGGAGATCGTCGGCGATCTTCTGGATCGAGCCCCTGCGGCGCTCGCCGCAGCATGCGAGGAGACGCACGGGGCTCCGGACGAGCTGGTCTCGACGATCGAACGCCAGCTTGCACGGCTGCGCTCAACCGGCTGAGCGGCCGTCAGCCCGCGGTGAAGGAGTCGCCGCCCCTCAAAGCGTCGCCGTCCCCTCTCTTAACTCGCGTAGCTTGGCGTGGCCGAGCTTTCCGCAGACGGGGCAGTCGGGCTCGGGGACGACCGGCTCGCGCTGGACGGACATCGTGCGCAGGTCGTAGATGTGGCCCATGCCCAGGGTCGAGGGCTGGGCCAGCCCGGTCAGGTAATGGAGGATGTCGAGCCCGACCTGGCCGCCGATCAGGCCGCAGGCGGGCCCCAGGGTCGCCGCCGGCGAGTCCTGGCCGCGCTGCTGCTCCATCGCCACGTCGAAGAGCGGGAAGCTGCGCCGGTAGTCGGCCTCCTGGCACTCGAAGCAGCCGGTGATCCCCGGCACGTAGAAGGGCCCGACCCGCGCAACCGGCGGAAAGTGGCTCATCGCGATGAAGGGAATGCCGGCCGCGAAGCAGGCCGAGTTGATCCAGTGCTCGATGTCGTGGGCCGGCCAGTCGGCGGCGTCGATCACGATGTCGTAGCCGGCGATCGCCTCGGCGACGTCCGCTTCGCTGCCCAGCTTCTGGATCTTCGCTTCGACCCGCATCGAGGTGTTGAAGGCCTCCAGCCGCTCCGCCGCCGCGACCGCCTTGTGGCGGCCGATGTCGGCCTCGGTGTAGAGCACCTGGCGGTTGAGGTTGCTGCGCTCGACCCGGTCGAAGTCGAGCAATAGCATCTCGCCAACCCCGCAGCAGGCTAGGTTGAGCGCCGACCAGCCGCCGAGGCCGCCGACCCCGAGGACCGCGATTCGCGATTCTTCCAACCGCGACTGGCACTGCGACGGCGACGGACCGCGCGTGATGTCGCTGAAGTAGCGCAGCTGGCGGTCGAAGCGGTCGTAGACCTCGGCCGAGACCAGGTCGTCGTCGCTGGCGTCCTCGACGGCGCCCAGCTCGGTCAGCTGTGCCAGCAGGTCGAAGACCTCCTCCTCGCCGAACTCCTCGATCAGCTCCTGTTTCGTCCGCGTGCCGTCGAAGGAGTTGAGCAATGCCATCCCCTCCGGGTCCGGATTCTCGATATGGATGTCGGCTCCGGCGCTCGGCCGAAGCAGGTAGAGATCGCCGTTCGGGGCGGTCATCCTCTGAGTGGTGCGCTTTATGCGCGGTCGGTCCATGGGTAGGCCTCCTCTGGTCTCCACCGCTTGAGACCACATGAATGATCAAATTAGTTTCACGTAACGCCGATTCGGCAATGCGTGGAGCCGGCCGTACGCCTCAGTGGATGATTTTTCGAGATAGGCCCTGACATTTGGGCCAGTTCTCCGTTTTATGGGTAGCGGGAGCGTTTCCCGCGGCACTGTTCCCAACATGGAGGAGGGTTCAAATGCCAATCAGGCACCGAAGCATCAAGAAGGTCCGCCGGGACCGGCTAAGGGGATTCATCGACCCCCGGCTGATCGAGGCGATGGGTCACCCCGTGCGCGAACACATCCTCGCCGTGCTCAACGAGCGGGTCGCGAGCCCGACCGAAATCGGCGACGAAATCGGCCTCGACGTCTCGGCCTTCTACAAGCACGTGCAGACGCTCGAGCGGCTCGGCTTCATCGAGTGCGTCGGCAGCCGCCGCTCACGCGGCTTCATCGAGCGCTTCTACAGGGCGAAGGCGACCCTGTACTTCGACGACGAGGCCTGGCGCCGCCTGCCGCCCACGATCAGGGAGGACGTCTGCACGGATTTACTGCAGTCGATTTCCAAGGAAGCGTGCGCCGCTATCGCCGCCGGCAAGCTGGGCAAGGGAAGCGCGGACCACGTGAGCTGGACACCCGGCCTCGTCGACGTGCGCGGGCAGCGGGAAGCGATGGAGATCCTCGAGGACGCGCTCTCGCGCCTGATGGAGGTGCGGCGGGAGAGCTCCACCCGGCTCAGCGAGACCGGCGAGGAGGGCATCCAGATGACCTTCGCGCTGATCGGCTTCGAGGCCGATCGCAGCTCTCCGCCCCCGCGGCGGGAGGGCGACCCGCCTAAGGCCCCGCCAGCTCCCGCGCGCGAGAGAAAACGGCGTCGAGCATCGGCTCGGTGAGGCGGCCGGTGAAGGTGTTCTGCTGGCTGGGGTGGTAGCAGCCGAGCAGGGTCCAGGCTCCAACCGCCGCCTCGGCGCCGTGGCCGAACTTCGGCTTCGGCCGGGGCGCCTCGCCCCCGAGCGCTCCGAGCGCGCGCAGCGCCCCGTCCCAGGCGAAGGCGCCGAGGGCGACGATCGTGCGGCAATTCCCGAGCAGCGCCAGCTCGCGCTCGAGGTACGGCAGGCAGCTGTCGCGCTCCCGCGGCGTCGGGCGGTTGGCCGGCGGCGCGCAGCGGACCACCGCGGTCACGTAGGCGCCGCGCAGTCGCAGGCCGTCGCCGCGGCGCTCCGAATGCGGTTGACTCGCGTAGCCCGCCCGGTGCAGCGCCGCGTAGAGCCACTCGCCGGAGCGGTCGCCGGTGAACATCCGGCCGGTGCGGTTGGCGCCGTGGGCGGCGGGAGCGAGGCCGACGATCGCGAGGCGCGCGTCGGGGTCGCCGAAGCCGTCGAGCGGCCTCGCCCAGTAGTCCTGGCCCCGGTAGCGCCGGGGCGGGTCGGCGGCGCGCTCCTCGCGCCACTCGACCAGGCGCGGGCAGTGGCGGCAGGAGTGGATCTCGGCGGCGAGTGAGGCGAGCTCGGGGCTGGGCTGAAGGTCGTCGGCGGGAGAGGGCACTGCGGGAACTCAAGCACGGGACGGGACAAAACGAAGGGGCCCGACTCGCCGTGCGCCGAATCGAAACCCCCTCTCCCTGTTTAACGGTTCTTCGTTGTTGACAGCAAAGGGACAACGCTGTCAGCTTTCACAATCTTCACCCCGCTCACCCCCTTCGCAATGTCAGCTCTTGCGTTTGGGGGACGCGACCTTTAGCGGCGCTTTAGACCTCTCCATTGCTGGAATTTGTTCCAGCAATCAGTCTCAACGATGCAAAATCCCAGGTCTGGTTTGCCAAATTGCCTTTGCGTCTAATACGATGGAGTGCTACTAGGAGCCGCAAACGAACCTAAGGAGTCGCTTTGTCAGCACAGGCCAAGACCAAGTCAGCGAAGAAGACCAAGAACACCGGGGTCGACCAGAACCTGGTCAAGGCTCTGGCGCACCCGCTTCGGGTCGAAATCCTCACGATCCTCAACGAGCGGATGGCCAGCCCCAACGAACTCTCCAAGCAGCTCGACGAGGGCCTCAGCCAGGTCAGCTACCACGTCAAAGTCCTCAAGGACTTCAAGTGCATCGAGATGGTCAAGACCGAGCCGCGCCGCGGCGCCGTCGAGCACTACTACCGTGCAACGTCGAGGGCATACCTGACGGACCGAGACTGGCAGACCCTGCCCGACTCGGTGAAGCCGGGCGTTAGCGCTTCGTCAATCCGAATGATCAATGACGAAGTCTTCAATGCTCTCTCTACCGGGACCTTCGACGCCCGCGACGATCGGCACGTCAGCTGGACTCCCGGCGTCGTCGACCAGCAGGGCTGGGAAGAATCCGTAGAGCTCGTCAACGACACGCTCGCGAAGATCATCAAGATCCATGCCGGCAGCGCCAAGCGTCTCGCCAAATCCGGTGAGGAGGGCATTAGTGCGTTGGCCGTTCTAATGAACTTCGAGACGCCATCGGGTGAGGCCAAAAAGGCCCAGGCGAAGGGCAAGGCCAAAGCCAAAGCCAAAGGCAAGGCCAAGGCCAAGAAGGCTTAGCGACCCCGACCACAGCCAGGACATAGCCTTCCGCCCGCATGGGCACGAAGGCACTTGGCAGTGGCGCTAAAGAGCGGCGGCGCGGCAAAGGCCGCACCGCCGCTCGTTTTTTTCTCCTCGCCCTTCTTTTCGCTCTGACCGTGGCCGGATGCGGGGGCTCCGACTCCGGCTCGGGCTCGAGCCTCGAGGCCGAAAAGGCCGCCGACGCGGACCGGCTCAACTCGCTGCTCGCGCGCGAGCTGACCCTGGTGCGCGCCTACGGGCCGGCATTGCGCCTGACGCGGGGCGGGACCCTCGACCTCGTCGCCCGCCTGCGCGGTCAGGACCAGGCGCACGCCGACGCGATCGTCAAGGCGATCCGCGGCGTCGGCGGCGAGATGGAGGCCGAGGCCGCGCCACCGGAAGTCGACACTCCGCCCACGAACCGTGCCGAAGCCCTCTATCTCGTCTACGGGGCCGAGAACGCGACGCTCTCCGAGGACTTCCACATCGTCCCCGATATGGAGACCGGCGGCGCCCGCGGCCTCGCGGCGGCGCTCGCGGCGAACCACGCCCAGCACCTCGTCCTCCTGCGGCGGGCGCTCGGAGCGCCCGCGGGAGATCTGATCCCGGGCGCCTTCGAGACCGGTGAGACGCCGCCGCCGGGCGAGGGACGATGATGCGCCGGTGACCGCGCCGCTCTATGCGATCGGGCGCTTCTGCTCGCGTCACCACTGGCCGACGATCGCCGCCTGGCTCGTCCTCGCCGTCGGCCTCGTCCTCGCCGGTCAGGTCGGCGAGAGCAAGACCAACGACAACCTGACCCTGCCCGGCACCGGCTCGACCGAGGCGACCGAACTGCTCGAAGACGACCTGCCCGAACAGGCCTACGGAAGCAACCCCCTGGTGCTGCAGGCGAAGGGCGGTGCCTCGCTCACCGCCCCCGAATACAGCGCCGCCGTCAGCGCCACGGTGGAGCGGCTGAACGCGCTGCACGACGTCAACTCCGCCGTCGACCCGCTCAGCCGGCAGGGCGCTCCCTATCTCAGTGCCGACCATTCGGTCGCCTACGTCCCGGTCATCCTCAGCGTCGGGCCGGGGGAACTGACCGAAGCGCAGGCGCAGGCCGTGCTCGACGCGGGCGAGCCGGCGGAAGCCGCCGGACTGAAGGTCTCGGTCGGCGGCTACGTCGGCCAGCAGCTCTCCAAGCCCGACACGGGGGCGAGCGACGCGATCGGCATCGCGGCGGCAATCGTCATCCTGCTCTTCGCCTTCGGCACCGCGACCGCGATGGTGCTGCCGATCTCCTCCGCGATCCTCGGCCTCGCCTGCTCGCTCTCGATCATCCGCATGCTCGAGCACCTCGTGCAGGTGCCGAGCGTCGCCTCGACGCTGGCGACGATGATCGGACTCGGCGTCGGCATCGACTACGCGCTCTTCATCGTCACCCGGCACAAGCTGCAGCTGGCCGACGGGATGGAGCTGCGCGAGTCGGTGGCGCGGGCGACCGCGACGGCCGGCGGGGCCGTCGTCTTCGCCGGCTTCACGGTCGTGATCGCGCTCTGCTCGCTCGCCTTCGCCGGCATCCCGCTGGTCACCACGCTCGGCTTCACTGCCGCGATCGCCGTCGTCATCGCCGTCGCCGCCGCGACCACGCTGCTGCCGGCGATGCTGGGGGCGCTCGGTCCGCGCATCTACTCGCTGCGCGTTCCCTTCAGCAAGGCCGGCGGCGACGACGCCGAGCCGCATGGCTGGCGCCGCTGGGCACGGGGCGTCGCCTCGCGGCCGTGGCGCTCGGCGCTCGTCGCCTTCGCGGTCCTGATCGTGCTGGCGCTGCCGGTCCTGCAGCTCGAACTCGGCCAGAACGACGTCGGCGCCCTGCCCAAGTCGACCACCGCGCGCCAGGCCTACGACGGGCTCTCGGAGGGCTTTGGGCCCGGCTACAACGGGCCGCTGCTGGTCGCCGCCGAATTCGAGAGCGCGGCGGAAGGAAAGAAGGTGATGCCCGGCTTCGCCAAGGCGGTCGGCGCCGCCGCCGACGTCGCAGCGGTCTCGCCGCCGACATTCGACAAGTCGGGGACGGCCGCCGTCTTCACCGTGATCTCCAAATCGGCCCCCTGGGCCGACGAGACGGTCAACCTGGTCGAAGGGCTGCGCGAGACGACGATCCCGCGCGGGCTCGCCGGGACCCACGCCGCCGCCTACGTCGGTGGCCAGACCGCCGGCTACATCGACCTCGCGACGCAGATCAGCGACAAGCTGCCGCTGATGATCGCGATCGTCGTCGGGCTCAGCTTCGTCGTCCTGCTGCTCGCCTTCCGCTCGCTGCTGGTCCCGGTCAAGGCGGCGGCGATGAACCTGCTCTCGGTCGCGGCCGCCTACGGCGTCGTCACCGCCGTCTTCCAGCTCGGCTGGGGCTCATCGTTGATCGGGTTGGAGCACTCGATCCCGATCGTCAGCTTCGTGCCGCTGCTGATGTTCGCGATCCTCTTCGGCCTCTCGATGGACTACGAGGTCTTCCTGCTGACGCAGATGCGCGAGCACTACGGCGAAGACGAAGACGAGAAGCGGGCGGTGATCGAGGGCCTCGCCAACACCGGCCGCGTGATCACCTCGGCGGCCGCGATCATGGTCTGCGTCTTCACTAGCTTCGTCCTCAACGGCAACCCGGTGGTGAAGGAGTTCGGCGTCGGCCTCGCGGTGGCGATCGCGATCGACTCGACCCTGGTCCGCTGCCTGTTGGTGCCGGCGATCATGGTCCTGCTCGGCAGGCGCGCCTGGTGGCTGCCGCGCTGGATGGACCGCTGGGTGCCCCACATCAGCATCGAGGGCGAGCGGTTCTTCGCCGAGCGCGACGCGGCGGGATGATGAGGGCTAGGTGTTCCCGCTCAACCTGCCCAACGCGCTGACCCTGCTGCGCATCCTCGCGGTGCCGGTCGTGGTCGTCGCCCTGCTGGGCGAGACGCCGAACGGCGACACCCTGGCGGCGGCGGTCTTCGCCCTTGCCGCCGCGACCGACGGGCTCGACGGCTACTTCGCCCGCTCGCGCGGGTCGATCACGACCTTCGGCAAGCTGATGGACCCGATCGCCGACAAGCTGCTGATCGCCGCCGCGCTCGTCTCGCTGGTCTCGCTCGACCGCCTCGAAGCGTGGGTGGCGATGGTGATCATCGCCCGCGAGTTCGCCGTCACCGTGATGCGCGTCTTCGCCGCCGAGCGCGGCGTCGTGATCTCCGCCAGCTGGCTTGGCAAGGCGAAGACGGTGCTGCAGATCGCCGCGGTCTTTGCCCTGATCGCGGCCAACCCGGCGCCGGTCTGGGTCGACGTTCTCGTCTACCTCGCCGTCGCCGCCACCCTGCTCAGCGGCGCCGACTACTTCTTCGGCCTCCGCCGCCGCCTCGACGAAGAGCGTCGCTCCCGCTCCCGTCACCTTTCCGCCCGCAAGTCCTGACGGCGTCCCGCGCGCAAGTCCTGACGGCGTCCCGCGCGCAAATCTTGACACTGTGCGCACCACACGTGCGCCTGCGCCTGCGACGGTCGCGGCATGCCGCCGCCAAACCCGCCCCACTCGCCCCGGTCGCAACGCTTTTTCGATGGATCGCAGAGAAAAAGCGTTGCGACCACCGATGCGGCCACTCTTGCCATACGTGAGATCGCTGAGCGCCAGCACGGAGTCGTGGCTCGTCGCCAGCTGATCGAGGCCGGCCTGGGCTCGGGCCTGATCCAGGATCGGGTCAGGAGCGGGCACCTGGTGCCGTTGCACCAAGGCGTGTTCGCGTTGGGACACCGGCGCATCGGCGCTCGAGGCGAGGCGATGGCCGCGGTCCTGGCCTGCGGCCCCAGCGCGGTTCTGTCGCACGCGAGCGCCGCGCACCACTGGGGCGTGCGGGGCTTCCGCGGGCGGATCGAGGTGACCCGTACCTCGGGACACCGTAAGCCGCACGGCGTCTGGCTGCATCAACCGCGCGTGCTGCCCTCCCAGGACGTGACGACGCACGCGGGCATTCCGGTGACCTCCTTGGAGCGGACCGTGCGCGACATGGCCGCACGCCTTGACGAGCGCCAGCTGGAGCGCATGCTGGTCGAGGCCGACAGGAGCGGCAACCTGAGTTGGGCTGCGTTGCACGAGATCCTCGATCGCCCGGGCGGGTGGAAGGGGGCGCGGCGAGCCCGGCGCGTCGCCCGACAGGTGGATCCGCGCGCGGCCGAGACCCGCTCGCCGACCGAGGTCGACTTCCTCGCGCTGTGCCGCGAGGCCGGCCTGCCGCTTCCGCAGGTGAACGTCCTCCTCGTCGGCAAATGGGTCGACTTCCACTGGCCCGCGCGACGCCTCGTGGTCGAGACCGACAGCTACACCTTCCATGGCGACCGTCCCGCCTTCGAGCGCGATCACGAGTCCACGATCGAGCTGAGTCTCGCCGGCTACCGGGTCCTGCGCACGACCCACAAGATCCTGCAGCGCGACCCGGGCCCCTTCATGCGGCTCGTGCGCGAAGAACTACTCGGTCCGCAGAAAGCTCCCCGGTCGTAACGCCTTTCTCCCCGGTCGCAACGCTTTTTCTATGCAATCCATCGAAAAAGCGTTGCGACCAAGCCGGGGGAGGGGGGATCGGCGGGCGGCAGGCGCAGGCTCAGGCGCCGGCCGGGGACTCGAGCCACTCGCGCATCGTCGTGTGGCGCGCCTGATGTACGCCCGAGGCGAGCTCCTCGCGCAGCTCGGCGAGCGTTCCGTAGCGCTCGGCGACGACGTTGTGGCGATGGATCGTCTCCAGGTTCTCCTGACGGGCCATGACGAACGCCTCGCCCGGCAGGCCAGGGAAGCCCTCGACGACTGCGCGGATCATCTCGCGCACGCAGTCCTCGACGAAGCGGGGATTTTCATGCGCTTTCGCGACGACGGCAAGCTCGTCGGGCCGCTTCATCAGCTCGTAGATCTCCGAGCTCATCGACCCCTCGACCAGCTGCAGCAGCGCGGGAGCGTCGACCCACGCCTCACCCCCCTCGGGGCAGCCGATGTAGAGAGTGCCGATTCCGCGCTGGTTGTGGGTGGCGACCGGCACGGCCTCGATCGCCCGCTCGACCTGCTCGGCGTCGAAGCCGGCCGCGGCGAGCCGCTCGCGCCCCAGCTCGGCGACCATCTCCTGCGCGCACGGGCAGGCCGTCATCCCCTGCGCCTGGACGCCGGTCAGCGTCCGGGTGCCGCGCTCGGAGGCGACCGCGGTGCCGAAGAGGCGGTAGATCTCCTGCGTGGAGTGCCCGCTGGCCGGCGTGCTCACCGTCTTCGGGTAGCGCGCGTCGACCGAGACCTCGGCTCGCCGTCCGCCCTGACGCTCGCGCACGCGCTGGGCGATGTGCGCGGCCAGCACCTCGGCCCGGAACGCCTCGCCCAGCACCACGTCGTCGATCGCCTCGCCGACGATCTCCTCGAAGCGGGACATGTGGACGCCCGCCTGGCGAGGCTCGAGGTCGACAAAGCACTCGAAGTCCGCGTGGAAGAGGTTCTCGGCCCCGTCCGCGTTCACCCGGATCACCTTCTCGACCCCGGTGACGCCGACGCGGGAGAGGCTCACCTGCGTCGCCGGCACCGACGCCTGCACGTCGGGCGCGCTGCTCGGGGCTGTCGAGGTCGGCGGGCTGGCCACGGCTTATGAAGGGTAAGCAACCGCGCCCTCGGCCGGCCCGCGACCGGTCCGAGCCGATCTGATTCATCTGCCTATACTTCGCCTCGGCCGGAGCGTTGGGGTCGGCCCCCCGGTCAGGGGAGAGGTTGCACCGGAGGCAGTGAGATCGAACCGTTGGAGACGGTCCCCCAGGGGCTGGATCAGGATTCGGAGGAGCGGCCGTTCGCGGAGCCGGAGGAGCTGCGCGGGCTGATCGCGCTGGGGCGCGAGCGCGGCTACCTGACCTTCGAGCAGATCACCACCACGCTCGCCGAGGTGGAGGTGACCAAGGAGCAGATCTCAGGACTGCACGCGCACCTGCTCGAGCAGGGCGTCGAAGTCCTCGCCGAGGAGGGCGTCGACGCTTTCAAGGAAGCCCGCGCCGAGGCCCCCAGCGGCCAGGAGCGAAAGCCCGACCTCGACCTCACCGTCGAGCCGAGCCTCGACTCGCTGCGCCTCTACCTGCGCTCGATCGGGCAGGTCGACCTGCTCACCGCGGCGCAGGAGGTGGAGCTGGCGAAGCGGATCGAGCGCGGCGACATGCTCGCCAAGCGCCAGATGGTGGAGGCCAACCTGCGCCTCGTCGTCTCGATCGCGAAAGGCTATCTGGGGCGCGGCCTCGGTTTCCTCGACCTGATCCAGGAGGGCTCGCTGGGCTTGATCCGCGCCGTGGAGAAGTTCGACTACCGCCGCGGCTACAAGTTCTCGACCTACGCGACCTGGTGGATCCGCCAGGCGGTGACGCGGGCGATCGCCGACAAGGCGCGGACGATCCGCATCCCAGTCCACATGGTCGAGAAGCTAAACCGGGTCGCCCACGTCGAGCGTCAGCTCGTCCAGTCCCTGGGGCGCGAGCCGGAGCCGACCGAGCTCGCCGCCGAGCTGCGCTGGCCGCTCGACGAAGTGCGCGAAATCCTCCGCGTCTCGCAGCTGCCGGTCTCGCTGGAGAAGCCGGTCGGCGACGAGGACGAATCGGAGCTTGGCGACTTCGTCGCCGACGAAGAAGTGGCCGAACCGTTCGAGGAGGCGAGTGAGCACCTGCAGCGCGAAGGCGTCCGCAAGGCGCTCGAGGCCCTGCCCGAGCGCGAGCGCCAGGTGATCGAGCTGCGCTACGGCCTCTCGGGCCTGGAGCCGCTCACCCTCGAGGAGGTCGGCAACACCTTCGGCGTCACCCGTGAGCGGATCCGTCAGATCGAGACCAACACGCTGAAGAAGCTCCGCGGCCTGCCCGAGGCGCAGATGCTGCGCGACGCCGGCTGAGCCCCGCAGCTAGCGCGGCTCGAGCACGATCACCGACGCCTCGCGCTCCAGCTGCTCCTGGTAATCGTCGAAGCCGGCGTACTGCTCGTTGTGGCGGCGCCAGAGATCGGCGCGCTCCTCGCCCTCGGTGACGCGGGCACGCACCGGGTAACGGCGCCGGCCGCGCTCGACTTCGGCTTCGGGGTTCGCCTTCAGGTTGAGCGACCAGGCCGGGACCTTGGCGTTGCCGGCGTTGGTGTTGATCACGACCACGTTCTCGCCGTCGGCCAGGTAGACGACCGGCGCGGTCCGCTGCTGGCCGGACCTGCGCCCCGTCGTCGTCAGCAGCAGGACCGGGGCGCGGCCGACTCTGCCGCCGATCCGCCCGCCGCTGAGCCGGTAGAGGGGCACGTTCAGCTTGCCCGCCCAGCGCAGCCCGCGCGCTCCGATCGAGTGCGAGAAGCGGGCGATGGTGTGGTCGCTCGGCACGACGCGTAAGGTACACGGCGATGCCCGAGCCGCACCCCTTCCGCGTCGCCGTCGAGGCCAAGGACCTCGAGCAGCTGAGCGAGACCCTGCGCGAGGACGTCGAGCTGCACAGCCCGGTCCTCTTCCGCGGCTTCGAGGGGCGCGACACGATCCTCGCCGTCCTCACCCACGTCGCCGCCACGCTGGAGGACCTCGTCTACGTCGACGAGCTGCACGAGGACGACACGGTCGCCCTGCGCTTCAAGGCCCGGGTCGGCGACCGCGAGCTGGAGGGAATCGACTTCCTCGAGCTCGACGATGAGGGCCGCGTCGCCGTCCTCACCGTCTTCATGCGGCCGATGTCCGCCCTCACCGCCTTCAACGAGCAGATGGCGGAGCGGCTCGGCGTCAAGCCCGGCAACGTCTAGAATCGCCCGAGCCTTCCCGGGGGAGTGCCCGAGTGGTTAAAGGGGACTGGCTGTAAACCAGTTGGCTCTGCCTACGCAGGTTCGAATCCTGCCTCCCCCATTCGCATCCGGCTACGATCGAAGGTCTTGGACCTCGCAGGGCAGGCTTTCCGCCTGATCGATGATCTCCGGGTCGCCGGTCAAGAGCACAGCGCCCTCAGAGGCGGCGAGTGCGACCGCGAAACAATCGGCCAGCGCCATTGGGTAGAAGGCCTTCAGGTTCGCCGCCGCTCGCATCGCCGAGACACCGGGGAGATGCTCGGTGACCCGTGGGCGAAGTTCGTCGAGCGTGCGGTTCGCCTCTTCCTTGCCGTGGTCCCGAATCGTTCGGTAGTAAACCTCGACCAGGTTGATCCAACTCATCACCGGGCGTTCCCGGCTCAGAATCTCATCGACCAAATCGGCCGCTGGTTCGTCCCCGTCGAGCCAGGACAGAACGGGCCAGGAATCCAGGCAAAAGGACAAGGGCTACCGAGGCTCTTCGCTGCGATCTTCAAGTAGCCGCGCCGCCATGCCGCTGCCAGCGAATCTTCCGCGCAGCGTCGAACGAGGCGTGGCCCGCCGCACGACGATCCCATCGTCAACGGGCTCAAAGGAAACGTCCGAACCTGGCCCAAGCCCCGCGCGTTCGCGGAGATCCTTGGGGATCACCACTTGGCCCTTTGCTCCCATTCGTTGAGTCATACGACCTCAGTATACCTCACACAGCTCTTGGTGCAGCTGGCGGATGACGGCTGTCATTCCCTTGGTTCAAATGCCGTCCGGTTAGGCCCATTTACACGGTTCGTGCCCGCACGGTCGCTCCTCTCCACGGCCCTCGACGACGCCGATCCGGATGCGGCCCGCATCACCGAGATCCTCGACGCGGTCCCCGGCGCCTGGCAGCGTACGCAGGAGGGCCTGGCCCAGGCTGCTCGCGGCGAGGGAACGCCGCTCGACGAGCTGGCCTGAGTGGCGCAGATAGTCGTCACCCCGCGGGCGCAGCGGGACGTGGACGAGGCGATCTTGGCGCTCAACCTGCCGGACGACGCCTGGACTCGGAGGTCCCTGGCCCTGGATGATCCTGCTCTACAGCTATGAGGAGTCGTCGGACCGGGTCTACATCGTCGCGATGCACGACGCCCGCTCCGCGACTTCAGCTACAGCCAGGCCGGGGGGATGACCGGCGGCGTCTCTCCCGGATAGTTGGGGACGGCGCGCATCGCGAGGCGGCCTGCCGGCCTTGGCTCGATCCGCGGGCGCAGGTCGCGCAGCGTCATCAGCAAGCGCACGCTCGCCCCGATCTGGAAGTCGGCGGCGTTGAGTCGCTCGCCGTCGAGCACTCCGGCCGCGATCCAGTCGTCGACGCGCTGGAGCTGGTCGTCGAGGCGGGCGAGGTTCTCCCGCACCGCCTCGTCGGTCGCCTCATTCACCCGCACGCCGCGGGCGATGAACGGCGGCGCCAGGGCCGCCGCGAGCGCGATCGGGAAGCCGAGCCGCGAGCCCTCCATGTAGCTGCGGATCGTCGCGTGGTCGCCGGCGGCGCGCAGCGCCCAGAGCGCGATCTGGCGCACCGGGTGCTGCAGCTCCTCCTCGCCCCAGCGCTCCGCCTCCTCGACGGCGCGGCGCATCTCCGGGTCGGACGGGAAGAGCGGCGGGTCGGGCCGCAGCCGCTCCAGCTCTCGCGAGATCTCGCGAGAGCCCTGCACGCGGCGGCCGTCGATCGTGATCGCCGGCACCGTGTTGCGCGGGAAGCGCAGCGCTCGTCGCAGGATCACCCGCCCGACGAAGGGGACGAGGTCGACCCGGCTGAACTCGATGCCCTTGTATTCGAGCATGGTCCGCGCCGCGGTCCCCGGATGCGAGCCCGGGAGCGAGTACAGTCGAATCCTCATCGGCGCCGATCCTAACCCCGATATGAGCGACCTCGACGGGCGCGTCGTCGCGATCGCAGGCGTCGCCGGCGGGCTCGGCCCGGTCGTCGCCCGGACGCTCGCCGACGCGGGCGCCACGGTTGCCGGCGCCGACGTCTCGGCCGAGCTGGCGGAGAAGGTCGGCGTCGAGCTCGGCCTGCCCGCCGAGCGCTGGGACGGCCGCGCCGTCGACCTGCTCGACGAGGACGCGACCCGCGCCTGGCGCGCCGCGCTGGAGGAGCGCTTCGGCCGCGTCGACGCTCTCCTGCACCTGGTCGGCGGCTGGCGCGGCGGGCAGCCGCTGCACGAGGAGCCGCTCGAGGACTGGGCCCTGCTTCACGACCTGCTGATCCGCACCGTCCAGCACACCAGTCGCGCCTTCCACGACGCGCTGCTGGCCAGCCCGTCCGGCCGCTTCGTCCTCGTCTCGGCCAAGCAGGCACAGGCGCCCTCGAACACGAACGCGGCCTACGCCGCCGCCAAGGCCGCCGCCGAGGCCTGGACGCTCGCCCTCGCCGACGGCTTCGAAGGGACCGGCGCGACCGCCAACATCGTCGTCGTCGACGCGATCCTGACGCCGGCGATGCGCGAGGAGAGCCCCGGCGAGGAGTTCCCCACCTTCACGCCGGCCGAGCACATCGCGGAGGCGATCGCATTCCTCTGCTCCGACGCCGCTCAGAAGATGAACGGGCAGCGGCTGCCGCTTACGATGAGAGGGTGAGTCGCAAGCCGAAAGCGTCGGCCAACGGAGGCCCCGGGCCGGGCGAGATGACGATCCACGAGCTGGCGGAGCGGACCGGGATGACCGTGCGCAACATCCGCGCCCACCAAACCCGCGGCCTGCTGCCGCCGCCGATCGTGCGCGGCCGCACCGGCTACTACAACGAGGAGCACGTCGCTCGCATCGCCCTGACCCGGGAGATGCAGGCCGACGGGCTCAACCTGGAGGCGATCCGCCGTGTGCTCGAAAGCGGGCAGGGCGCCGCGACCGAGATCTTCGATTTCACCCGAGCGCTGAGGGCGCCGTTCGAGGACGAGACGCCGGAGATCGTCGAGGCGGCCGAGCTGGCGAGCGTCTGGGACGACGGCGGCGGCACGCCCGATCCGGACCTTCTCCGCCGCGCCGAGAAGCTCGGCATCCTGCGCGAGCTGCCCGACGGCCGCATCGAGGTGATCAGTCCGCGCCTCGAGCGCGCCGCCGTGGCGCTGGCGGAGTTGGGCATCAGCCCCGACGGGGCGCTCTCGACGGCGGAGAAGATCCGCCGCCACGCGGACGGCGTGGCCCGCGCCTTCGTAGACCTCTTCGTCAGGGAGGTCTGGCAGCCGTTCGACCGCGCCGGTCGCCCCGAGGGCGACTGGCCGAAGGTGCGCGAAGCCCTCGACCGCATGCGCCCGCTCGCCTCGGACGCTCTGCTCGCGGTCTTCCAGCTGGCGATGGCCGAGGCCGTGGAGAAAGCCAGCGATCGCACCCTGCGGGTCGCGGCCCGCCGCCGGCCGGCTTCAGCCGGCGGGGCGCCCAAACGGCGCCGCAAACGCGGCTGAGCAGCCCCCGGCTTGACCTAGCAAACCACGCCGTATATGGTCAGCGCGAGTTTTCTGTACGGAGGCGTTTAAGCGGCGAGCAAGAAGCCTGGAGGGCGGGGGAGCCGACGGCATGGATGAAAACCGGCAGTCCCCCGAGGGTTTCCCGTCGGCCTTCTCGGGCGCGGTCGCGCGGCTCCAGGTGGCGGTCCTGGAAGCCTGCAGAGCGCAGACCGAGTGGCCGGCGCGGATCGCCGCCGCGGTCGCGGCGGCCGTCGAGTTCGCCACCCGAGAGCCCGAGAGCCTGCGCCTGCTCGCGGTTGACGCGCTGATTCGCAGGCCCGATGGCGGCGAGCGCTACGTGCGCACGATCGACCACTTCGCCGAGCTGCTGCGCGCCGAGGCGCCGGTCGACGCGCGCCGGCCGCGGACGACCGAGCAGGCGCTCGTCGGGGGGATCGCGACCACGATCGCCGACCGCATGCGCCATGGCGCTCCGGAGGAGCTGCGGGCGACGATTCCGGAGCTGGTCGAGTTCGTGCTCCTCCCCTATGTCGGTCCGGCGGAGGCCAGGGAGTGGGCTCGCTGGATCGCAACGGGTGCGGTCCCCAACCGGCACGGCCAATAGCGACGTTATTGTTGAGCGATCGGCGCCCCAGCGCGCCATACCCAGTCGCTGCGTGTTTATGGGACAGCGGGGGAGCCATCGATGACGAAGCACGCGATCTCAGCCACGATCTTTTGCACGGGGATGCTTCTCCTCGCCGCGCTCTTCGCTCCGTCCGGTGGCGCGGAGACCGGCTTCAAGGAAGGCGTCAAGGTTGCGGTGACCGGAAAGCTGAGACCGTCGGCGCTGCCCCGTCGCGGGCGCATGCCCATCCGGGTCAGCTTCGGCGGCAAGATCTCCACCACCGAGCCTGGGGAACCCCCGAAGTTGACGAAGCTGACGATTGAAATCAACCGCAACGGTCATCTCGACACCCGTGGCCTGCCCCGCTGCCGGCTGCGCAGCATCAAGCCCTCGACCAACCGCGAAGCTCTCGCCGCCTGCGGCTCGGCCCTGGTCGGAAAGGGCAGCTTCTCCGCTGACGTGCGCTTCCCCGAGCAGTCCCCCTTCCCCTCGAACGGCCGCGTCCTCGCCTTCAACGGCGTGATGAAGGGCAGGCCAGCAGTCTTTGCCCATATCTACGGAACGGAGCCGGTGCCCACCTCCTACGTCCTCGCGTTCCAGATCTCGCGCGCCACGGGCAGGTATGGCACGCGGCTGACGGCGACCTTCCCGGAGGTGACGGGGGAATGGGGCTTCGTCACCGGCTTGACCATGAGCCTGCACCGGCGCTTCTCATCCCACGGTCACAGGCGCGGCTACCTAAGCGCTGGCTGCCCCGCTCCGGCGGGCTTCACCAAGATCCTCTTCCCCCTGGCTCGCACCAGCTTTGAGTTCGACGGCGGCCCGGAGATCTCGACGACGCTGAACCGCACCTGCAGGGTGCGGCGCTGACGGCTCAGCCGACCGTGCTCGCCGCGCTCATCTCCTCGCTGGCGGCTTCGTGCCCCTCGTAGGGAAGGACGGCGAAGTACATCAGCGAGGGCAGGAGCGAGTCGAGGTCCTTGCCCTCCCCGCGGTACAGGCGCGAGTAGAGCAGTGACTCGATCCCGCCGACGATGCCGGCCGCGGAGACCTCAGATCCCCCGTCCGACCCTGCCGGATCCTCGCGCACCTGCGAGTCGAGGCAGGCGGCGAAGCTCTCGAGCAGCTCGTCGCGGCGCTGCAGGGCGGCCTGGGAGGCGGCTCGCGCGTCGACGATCAGCGTCGTCGCCGAGTCCGGCTCTTCGCTGACAAAGCGCAGCAGCTCCTCCAGAGCCAGCCGCAGCCGGTCGCGCCAGCTCCCCTCCGCGGCCTCTCCCGCAGCTCGTTCGAGCCGCTTGCGCAGTCGCGATGCCGCAGAGTCGAAGGCGGCGAGGAAGCCGTCCTCCTTGTTTTTGAAGTGTTCGTAGAAGGTGGGGCGGGATACCCCGGCCCTGTCGAGCACGTCCTGGACGCTGAAGTCGCGGTAGCCGAGCTCAGTCGACGCGCGCATCGTCGCCGCCAGCAGGCGCTCCCGCTGGATGGCGCGGACCAGGTCGGAGGGGAGAGAGCGGATGCCGGACGGAAAGCGTCCTTCGCCGCCCGCCAGCAGCTCAGCGGCCGCGCTGACGTCGTCGGGCGACCAGTTGTCTCCGAACGCGGCGATGAGCATGTCTTGGCTGAGCTGGATCCTGCTCGAGGGCATAAAGAACCAAACCGTTTTTCTTAGAAACACAAACGGTCCGGGCACGGTACCACTCAGAGGGATGGGGGGCAAGGTTCGGAGGGTCCGCGCGGGTATGCTCGGACCCCCCATGCCTCCCCGTGCGCAAGCGGCTCGGCCGCAGCCATCGCCGGCCCCGGCGCGACACCGGCTACCGGCCGAGTTCGTCGCCTTCCACAAGCGACGCCGGATCATGGATGCGATTGCGGAGCTGAGCGCCGAGCGCGGCTATGAGGCGACGAAAATCGGCGACATCGTCAGCCGCGCCGGCGTCGCGCGCAAGACCCTCTACGACAACTTCGAGGGCAAGGAGGACGTCTTCCTCGCCGCTTTCGACAGCGCGGTCGACGAGGTCGTTGGCCGGATCGAGGAGAGGTGCGACGAGGCGGGAGAGGAGTGGGAAGAGCGGCTGCAGGCGGGCCTCGCCGCCCTCCTCGCGTATGTCGCCGAGCAGCCGGCGATGGCCCGCATGTGCATGGTCGAGGCGATGTCCGCGACCCCAGCGGCCACCCGCCACTACGAGGAGGCGGTGCAGCGCTTCGTCGCGATGACCAGGGCCAGCGTCCCCCACTATGAGCAGCTGCCGGAGACGATCGAGGAGACGCTGGTCGGCGGGGTCGCCTGGATCGTGCACCAGAACCTCCGCCGCGGGGAAGCCGAGAAGGCCGAGGGATTGCTCGGCGAGCTCAGCGAGTTCGTGCTCGCCCCGTACCGCGCGGTCGCCGCAGCGCGCTGACCGCGCGACAAGCCGGCGGGCGCGCTGGCAGACTGAAGCACGCAGTGGAACGACTTCCCCGCGGCCGCCACGGCCTGCCGCGCCAGTTCGTCATCCAAAACCAGCGTGAGCGATTGCTCGCGGCGCTGGCCGAATGCCTGTACAAGCGTGGCTACGAAAGCACGACGGTGGCGGCGATCGGCAAATGCGCCGCGGTCTCCAAGAGCGACTTCTACAAGCACTTCGAGAGCAAGGAGGACTGCTTTCTTGCCGCCTACGAGGACTCCGTCGCGCGGGTGCGGCGGGAGGTTCTCGCCGCCTGCGACCGGCGCCAGCGTTGGGAGAGCCGGGTGCTTGGCGCGCTGGAAGCGCTGCTCGACCTGTTTGCGGCCGAGCCGGCGCTGGCGCGGCTGCTCCTGGTTGAGGGTCTGCGCGCCGGGCGCGGCGTCTACGACCGCTACCAGGACGCGTTGCAGAGCTTCGTGCCCTACCTCCGAGATGGCGCGCCGACGCCGGCCGACGGCGCGCCGCCTCCGCCGGAGACCGATGAGGCGGTGGTCGGTGGGGTCGCGGCGCTGCTCGCGCGCCGGGCGCTGGCCGACGAGCTGGAGCAGTTGCCGAATTTCCTGCCGCAGATTGGGGAGTTTGTGCTGACGCCTTACCTGGGCGCGGCCGAGGCGCGGCGCATAATCTCCGATCGATGAGCGACGTCGAGGCAGCGCCCACGCGGGAGGGGACGGAGGTGGGCGCGAGCGCGCCGGACGGCGTCCTGCCATCGCAGTCTCTGGTCGAGGCGATCGAGGCCGAATGGGTCAGCTCCGGCGACTACCGGATCCGCCCCGAGGCGATCCAGCCCGCCAGCATCGACCTCCGGCTCGGCGATTTCGCCTGGGCCCTGCGCTGCAGCTTCCTCCCCGACGTCGACTCGACCGTCGAGGAGAAGATCGGCGACCTTGCCTTCCAGCGCATCGACCTGCGCGACGGCGCGGTGCTCGAGCGCGACCGTCCCTACCTGGTGCCGCTGCTCGAGGAGCTGAACCTGCCGGAGGACGTGCGCGGCAAGGCCAACCCGAAGAGCTCGACCGGGCGGCTCGACGTCTTCACCCGGGTGCTGACCGACCGCCACCACCGCTTCGACGAGATCCGCGCCGGCTACCGCGGCCGGCTCTACCTCGAGGTCGTGCCGCGCTCCTTCGCGATCCAGGTGCAGACCGGGCTCTCGCTCAACCAGCTGCGCCTGGCGCGCGGCGACGTGCGCCTCGGCGACGATGAGATCCGCGCCCTGCAGGACGAGTTCCCGCTGCTCTACCTCGACTCGCATGCATTGCGCGAGTCGGAGCTGGCGCTCGCCGACGGCCTCTTCCTCAGCGTCGACCTCTCCGGGCCGGCCGATCGCATCGTCGGCTACCGGGCGAAGAAGAACAGCCTGCCGATCGACCTCTCCCGCATCCGCGCCTACCGCTGGACCGACTACTGGGACCCGGTCTTCCCCGAGGCCGGCGGGCGGATCGTGCTCGAGCCCGAGATCTTCTACCTGCTGCTCTCGGCCGAGGGCGTCTGCATCCCGCCCCAGATCGCCGCCGAGATGATGGCCTACGACCCGACCGCCGGCGAGCTGCGCACCCACTACGCCGGCTTCTTCGACCCCGGCTTCGGCTACGACCCGGCCGGCGACCGCCACGGCAGCCGCGCCGCGCTCGAGGTGCGCGCCCGCGACGTCTCCTTCATGGTCGAGCACCGCCAGCCGGTCTGCAAGCTGGGGATGGAGCGGACCAGCGCGCCGGCCGAGCGCCTGTACGGGGCCGACCTGGGGTCGAACTACCAGGGGCAGGTGACGATGCTCAGCAAGCACTTCGAGGAGTCGGGGCCGGGAGGGGCGGGGTGACCCCTCCGAAAACGCGCGGCTGGCGCCGCGCTTGAGTGTTTTCGGGAGGGGCCACCCCACCCCTCCCTCTCCTTGAGCCGGGGTGCCCCCGCCCCCCGCCCCTTCCGGTGCGCTTTATCCCCGCCATAGGGGGCAAAGGCGCACCGGAACCGGTGGTTAGCGCTCTGGCAGCTCGCCTCGAATTACATAGCGGAGGACGTCGACGACCTGCTCCGCGGTTCTTGCCGTTGCCTGGGCGGCGCGGTCGACCTCCTTGAGGGCGTGGTCGAGCTCGGTGTCGTGCAGGGTGACGATCGGCTTGCCCAGGGCCGCGGCGTAGCCGGCGTCGAAGGCCGCGTTCCACTGGCGGTATTTGTCGCCGAAGCGGACGACGACGACGTCGGCGGCGCGGATCAGCGTCTGCGTGCGAACGGCGTTGACACCGGCGCCCATGTGGTCGCGCCAGAACGGTGTCGACTCCTCGCCCAGCGTCCCCGTCCCCGCGTCGTCGGACGCCGCGTGGTCGGTGACCGGCGCCGAGAGCTCCACCGGCAGCCCGGCCTCTCGCACGCCGGCCTCGATCCGCTCCCGCCAGTCGGAGTGGATCTCGCCGGAGAGGTAGACGTGCCAGGTCTTCTCGGCCATGCGTGAGTCAGATTACCCGCGAGGAGGGGGGAGAGATTCGGCCGCCACGCCCTTAATGGGAGACATGGAGGCGGCCACAGTTGATTTGCTACGTTGTAGCCCTATGGCTACCGATATCCCGCAGAGGGAATTGAGGAACCGGACAGCGGACCTGTTGCGCAGAGTGGAGGCCGGCGAGCGGCTGCGGATCACGGTGCACGGGCATCCCGTGGCGGAACTGGTTCCGTTGGAGAAAGAGCACGTTGGGCCACGGACTTTTGTACCGCTGAAGGAGATAGCCGATGGCCTCGCCGGGACGCTGAGTCCCGATGATCCCCTGGCAAGGGAAATCCGGGAATGGAGGAACGAAGACGCCCCGGGGCTGGATCCCTACGAGAGGTACGAGAAGAAGAAGAAGGAAGGCAAGATCGGCCCGGAGTCGTCAGAGTGACCAGGGCACTGCTCGATACCTCTGCTGTGGTTGCCTACGCCCAAGAAGAGGTTGTCGACCCGCCGGCGGAGATTGACGCAGCGATCTCGATAGTCACGCTCTGCGAGCTGTACTACGGAGTTCTGTCCGCCAGGGATGATCGCCGGGCAGATCGCCTGAGGAATCTCACTTGGGCTCGACATCGCCTTGAGGCGCTGCCCGCCGGGGATGAGCTCGTTCCGCGATACGGGCAGCTCATGCTGGAGGCTCGTCTCGCGACCGGTGGAAGGCCGCCGTTCGCGGACACCATGATTGCCGCAACCGCAATGACGTATGGCTTGCCGGTTCTCACGCGCGACAAGGATTTCCTTGCCTTTCGGAGCGTCGAGGTCATCCTGATCTGAACTTCCTAGGCGTATGCGAACATATGTTCGTATGCGGTGGGACGAGCAGCGAGTCGAGAGCGAAGACGAGGACAGGCTCTTCGGCCTGGCCGAGGAAGCGGTCGTTCGCACCTTCGACGCGCCGGAGGCGATGGGGGTCGACTTCCACGAGGTGCGGGCACGCTCGGCGCTCAACCGCGTGCCGGGCGGGCGCTACGGCTTCGGCTGGACGATCAACCCGTATCGGGGATGTACGCATGCCTGCACCTTTTGCTTCGCCCGGCGCACGCACAAATATCTCGACCTAGATGCCGGGCGCGACTTCGAGCGCGAGATCGTCGTCAAGGTCAACGTGCCCGAGCTGCTGCGGGCCGAGCTGGCGCGGCCGTCGTGGCGGCGGGAGCTGGTCGCGCTCGGGACCAACACCGACCCCTACCAGTGGGTCGAGGGCCGCTACCGGATGATGCCCGAGATCCTCGCTGCGCTGGAGGAGGCCGAAACGCCCGTCTCGGTTCTCACCAAGTCGCCGCTCCTGATGCGCGACATCGAGATCTACGAGCGGATGGCCGAGCGGTTGCCCGTCTCGGTCAACCTCTCTGTGCCGACCCTCGACGAGGAGGCCTGGCGGGCGACCGAGCCGCATCAACGACGACCCCGCCCAGATCCAGCCGATCGTCGACCGCGCCCGCGAGGCCGGCGCCTCCTTCCTCGGCGGCGTCGCCCTCCACCTCCGCGACGAGGTCAAGGACGTCTTCTTCGCCTGGCTCGAGCAGAAAAGGCCGGATCTGCTCCCGTGCTATGAGCAGCTCTACCGCGGCAAGCGCGCCTATCTCCCACTCTCTGAGAGACAGAAGCTCTCGCAAAAGGTTCGCGGCTGGGGAAGGCCGGGGAGACGGAAGCCTCCTCCCCTGACAAGTCGCGGCCGGAGGGGCCGCGACTTTGAGTATCCGTCAGTTGAGGAGGCTTCCGTCTCCCCGGCCCACGACACGCCCGCCCAGGACTCCCTGTTCTGAACACGCTGGAGGGAGGAGCTGGAGCCCCTGCCTCTTCGACGGACGGATACTCAGAGCAGCACAGCTAATTAGCTGTGCTGCGAGTTCGGCGAAGTGGTAGGGGCTCCAGCTCCTCAACCTTCGTCGAGATCAGAGAAGAGGCACTCCCGGGGATCTTTGTCGTCCCGGAAGCGACGGAAGCGAGCGCCGTGGCGGATGCGTCCCGCCGCGGCGTGGTCGTAGCCGACTTCGATCACGAGCTCGGGTCGGAGCGCCACCCACTCGAGGTCGCGCTCGCCGCTCCACCGACTCGGCTCGGCCGTGCCGCTCTCGCCCGTCTCGAGCGGCTCGAGCAGCGCGCGCAGCGCACGTTTCGTCTCCGCGGTGAAGCCCGAGATGTGGCCGACCGGGCGCAGCGCGTCGCCGTCGTAGAGGCCGAGGATCAGCGAGCCGACGGTGCCCTCCTCCTTGCCCGGCCGCCAGCCCATCACGACGCAGTCGATCTCACGCTCGCGCTTGACCTTGGCCATGCCTTTGCGCTTGCCGGGCAGGTATGGCGCGTCGAGCTGCTTGGCCATCGTGCCCTCGGTCGTGCGCAGCCACTCCTCGGCCCGCGCAGTGTCGCGGCTGAGCTCGCTCAGCTCCAGGGCCTTGCCCTTCGCCAGTGCCTCCAGCCGCGCCCGCCGCTCGCCGAAGGGCAGGTCGAGCAGCGACTCCTCGCCCTCGGCCAGCAGGTCGAAGGCGACGTACTCCGCCGGGATCTCCCGCGCGAGCAGCGCGATCCGCGACTCGGCCGGATGGATGCGGCTCTGCAGGGCGTCGAATTCGAGGTTGCCCTCGGCGTTGCGGATGACGAGCTCGCCGTCGAGCACGTAGCGCCCCGGCGGGAAGCTCAGCTCGGGGAAGTAGCGGGCCAGCGCTTTCGCGCCGCGCGACTGGATGTAGGCCTCCTCGCCGTCGACGAAGACGATCGCGCGGAAGCCGTCGAGCTTCTGCTCGTAGGCCCACTCCTCGCCGACCGGGAGCTGCTTGCGGGTCAGCGCCAGCTGCGGCTTGATCGGCGGTTCGAGCGGCAGGTTCAACCTGACCCGACAGTTTGCCGCCGTTCGCGCGCCCGGCGGGGGTCGGGCAGCGGGACGGCGGCGAGCAGCGACTTCGTATACGGGTCGGCCGGCCGCTCGCAGACCTGGTCGGCGCTGCCCGTCTCGACGATCTTGCCGTCGTGCATGACCGCGATCCGGTCGGCGACGTGGCGGACGATGCCGATGTCGTGGGCGACGAAGACGTAGGTGAGGCCGAGCTCGTCCTGCAGGTCGTCGAGCAGGTTGACGATCTGCGCCTGGATCGAGACGTCGAGCGCCGAGACCGGCTCGTCGGCGAAGATCAGCTTCGGCCGCAGAGCCAGCGCCCGTGCGATCCCGATTCGCTGGCGCTGGCCGCCGGAGAACTCGTGCGGGAAGCGGTCGTAGCACTCGCTGCCGAGGCCGACTCGTCCGAGCAGCTCCAGCACGTTCCGGCGCAGCTCGCCGCCGCTCGTCTCTCCCAGCAGCTTGAGCGGCTCGCCGACGATCTGCCCGACCCGCTTGCGCGGGTTGAGCGAGGCGTAGGGGTCCTGGAAGATCATCTGCATCTCGCGCCGCAGCGGCCGCATCTCGCGACGCGAGAGGCCGGCGATCTCGCGCCCCTCGAAGCGCACCGAGCCCGAGGTCGGCTTGGTCAGCTGCAGCACCGCCCGGCAGAGCGTCGACTTGCCCGAGCCCGACTCGCCGACCAGGCCCAGCGTTTCCCCCTGCCGAACCTCGAAGCTGACCCCGTCCACCGCCCGCACCCGGTCGACCTCGCGGTCGACCAGCAGCCCCCGCTTGATCGGGAAGTGCTTCTCGAGGTCCGTCACCTCCAGCAGCACCCCACCGCCCTCCCGCCGACGGGCCGAAATGTCAAGTCCGCCTTGACGTATCGGCCCGTCGGCGGTCATTTGCGGGCCTCGCGCTTCTCGCCGGGGCTGAGCCAGCAGCGGTCGCGGTGGGCGGGGGAGTCGGCGAGGCGGGCCTCGAGCCCGGGCAGCTCGCCGCAGCGGTCGAACGCGTACGGGCAGCGAGGGCGGAAGGCGCAGCCCGGCGGCAGGTCGATCGGCGAGGGCGGCGAGCCGCCGATCTGGCGCAGTCGCTCCTGCCGCGGCTGGTCGAGCCGCGGCAACGAGTCGAGCAACCCCCAGGTGTAGGGATGCTGGGGGTCGTAGAAGATCTCGTCGAGCGTGCCCTCTTCGACGATGCGCCCGCCGTACATCACCAGCACCCGGTCGGCGGTTTCGGCGACGACGCCGAGGTCATGGGTGATCAGGATCGTCGCCAGCCCGCGCTCGCGGTTGAGCCGCTCGATCAGCGCCAGGATCTGCGCCTGGACGGTGACGTCGAGCGCCGTCGTCGGCTCGTCTGCGATCAGCACTTCGGGCTCGAGCGCCAGCGCCATCGCGATCATCGCCCGCTGGCGCATCCCGCCTGAGAACTCGTGCGGGTAGGAGTCGACGCGGCTCTCGGGGTCGGGGATGCCGACCGAGCCGAGCAGCTCGATCGCGCGCTCGCGCGTCTCGCCCCTGGACGCGTCCGGCCGGTGGGCGCGAATCGCCTCGCCGATCTGGGCCCCGATCCGGTAGACCGGGTTGAAGGAGGTCATCGGGTCCTGGAAGATCATCGCCACGCGGGCGCCGCGCACCCGGCGCATCGCCGCGTCGTCGGCCTCGATCAGCTCGGTCTCGCCGAGGCGGACGGACCCCTCGATCCGCGCGTTGGGAGAGCGGGTGAGGCCGAGGATCGTCTGCGCCGCGACGCTCTTGCCCGAGCCCGACTCGCCGACGATCGCCAGGACCTCGCCGGGAACGAGATCGAAGGAGACGCCGTCGACGGCCTGCAGCAGGCCGCCTTCGGTGGCGAAGCCGACGCGCAGGTCGCGCACCGAGAGCAGCGCGCTCACGATCCACCCTTCCGGTGCGCTTTATCCACGCATATCGGGGGAAAGGCGCACCGGAACCTCATTGCGCCGACTCCCCGAGCTTCACGCGCGGATCGAGGTAGGCGTAGGCGATGTCGACGAGCGCATTGAAGAGGACGATGAAGAAGGCGCCGAAGAGGACAATCGCCATGATCGGCGGCAGGTCCTGATTTTTCAGCGAGAGGAAGGCGTATTCGCCGATTCCGCCGAGGCTGAAGATGCCTTCGATCACGATCGCGCCGCCGAGCAGGGCGCCGACGTCGAGCCCGAAGAGGGTGACGATCGGGACCAGTGAGTTGCGCAGCACGTGCCGGGTCATCACCTTCCGCTCGCCGAGACCCTTGGCTCGTGCCGTGCGCACGTAGTCCTCGTGCATCGCGTCGAGCATGTTCGTGCGCAGCACGCGGCTGTAGAAGCCGATGTAGAGGATCGCCAGGGTCACCCAGGGAAGGATCAGGTGTTCGGCCCACTCGAGCGGGTTTTCGGTGAATTCGACGAAGCCGCCCGAGGGCAGGATTTCGGTCTTGTAGGTCAGGTAGTTGAGGAAGAAGGCGGCGAGCAGGGGCAGGGGCATCGAGATCCCGGCGACGGCGAGGACGGTGAGCGAGTTGTCGAGCCGACCGCCGGCGCGGACCGCCGACAGGTAGCCGAAGAGGATGCCGAAGAACATCCAGATCACCGCCGCGCCGAGACAGAGCGAGAAGGTGGCGGGGATCCCTTCGACGATCCGTTCGTTGACGTTTTCCCGGCCTTCGTAGGAGATCAGGTCGCCGGTGAAGATGTTCTCCATCATCTTCACGTACTGCTGGGGCAGGGAATCGTCGAAGCCCCATTCCTCGTTGATGCTTTCGATCAGCGTCGGCGTCGCGGCCTTGCCGGCCATACGCTGCGCCGGGTCGGAGCTCGGGATCACGTTGAAGACGAGGAAGACGATCACCGACACGGCGAAGAGCACCGCGATCATCCCGACCAGCCTCCTGACGATGAAGCGGGCCATCAGGGCGCCACTCCGCCGCTGACCTCGTCAGCTGCCATCCCGGCGCGCGCCTCGACCTGGACCCGCACCTTCGCGCGGGGATCGAGCGCGTCGCGCAGCCCGTCGCCGAAGACGTTGACCGCGAGGACCGTGAGGAAGATCATCGTCCCGGGGAGGAGGGTCAGCAGCGGGGCGCTGGTCAGCAGGTCGAAGCCGCTGCCGATCATCGTCCCCCACGAGGTGTTCGGCGGCTGCACGCCGACGCCGAGGAAGGAGAGCAGCGATTCCAGCAGCATCGCGTTGGCGACGTTGAGGGTGAAGAAGACGATGATCGTCGAGAGCATGTTGGGCAGGATCTCGGCGAACATCACCCGCAGCGGGCTCGCGCCCTGGGCGATCGCGGCCTCGACGAACTCCTTCTCCCGCAGGGAGAGCACTTCGCCGCGGATCGGGCGCACCATGTAGGGGACGAAGACGAAGCCGATGATCAGGATCGGGATCCAGATCGATTCGCCGGAGAGGTGGATCGGGCCGATCCGCAGTCCGCCGATCGCCAGTGCCAGGCCGAGCGCGATCGCCAGCAGCGTCACCGGGAAGGCCCAGATCACGTCCATCGTGCGCGCGATCAGCGTGTCGGTCCAGCCCCGGTAGTAGCCGGCCAGCAGGCCGAGGATCGTGCCCAGAAGGGTCATGATCGCCGCCGCGGAGAAGCCGATCAGCAGCGAGGTCCGCCCCCCGTACATCAGGCGCACCATCTCGTCGCGGCCGAGCCGGCCGTCGGCGCCGAGGAAGAACTTGCCGTCGGCCTCGAACCACTGCGGCCCGATCGGCTTCCCGCTCGGGCTGACGACTTCCCGCGTTTCGCCGCCAACCCCGAGCTTTTCCAGCGTGTGCGTGTCGTTGGGCCCGGTGTCGGCGACCTGGTTCGCCCAGAGCGGCGCCGCCAGGCAGAAGGCGACGATCAGGACGAAGAGGCCGAGGAAGGCGAGCGCGATCCGGTTGCGGCGCAGGCGCCGCCAGGCAAGGCGCCAGGGCCCGGCCGCCCCGGGGGCGGCCTCCTCGGCATTGGGCTGGGAGGCCACCCCCGTATTGTGATGCAGCGTCGGGCGGCTACTTCAGTTCGAAGCTCGCCAGGCTGTGCCCGAAGGTCGGGTTGAAGATCACGTTGTCGAGGTTGATTTCGCTGTCGACGAAGGTCGAGGTCGTGTTCGTCCCGTAGGGGGCCCAGACCGCCTCTTCCATGAATTCCCTGTCGAGCTTGGCGTATTCGGCTTCCCGCTCGGGGTTGAGCGGTTCTTCGGCGAGCTTCTTGATCTTCGCGTTGAGCGGCGGGAAATCGGCTCGCGCATGGTTGAAGTTGAGGGTCGGCGCGATCGATTCGCCAGCCAGCAGCGGCTGGAAGTAGTCGTTGGGGTGGGGGTAGTCCTCGTACCAGTCGAACCAGCCGGTATCGAGGTCGGGAGTCGTTTCGTTGCCGATCACCTGGACGAAGTTGTCGGCGTTGACCGTCTTCAGCTTCGCGTTGAAGCCGAGTTCGCTGAGGACGCCCTGGTAGTACTGGCCCGCTTCGTCGTTGGGGTTTTCGGCGTCTGTCCAGACCGTGATGTCGCGGTCCGACGGGTTCGCTTCCTTGAACAGCTGCCTGGCCTTCGCCATGTTGTGCGGGTAGAGGTTGAACGCGTCGTACCCGGGCATCCCCTCGGGCAGGATCTGGTGGGCGGCGACCATCGAGCCGGCGTAGATCCGTTCCAGCGCTTCGGTGTCGATCGCGTAGTTGACCGCCTGGCGCACCTTGAGGTCGTCGAAGGGCGCCTTCTGGGTGTTCATCCAGAAGTAGTAGATGTCGATCGGATGGTCGACCCGGAACTGGGTCCCTTCGTACTTGTTGACGATTTTTTCGCGCAGGTCGGAGGGGACGAGGGTCTGCATCCACATCGTCTTGTCGCGTTCGATTTCGTTGACCTGGGTCGAGTCGTTGCGGACGAGCTTGATGTCGATCTTGTCGAAGTGGCCGTCGCCGACGACGTCGATCTTCGGCCCGTTGTTCGAGGCCCAGTACGGATTGCGCTTGTAGGTGAATCTGCGGCCGGGTTCGACGCTGTCGATCATGTAGGGGCCGGTGGCCGGCGGCGGTTCGTTGGTCATGTTCTTGTCCGGCGTGTCGGCGGGCACGACGGCGGCGAAGAGCAGCGCGAGCTCGTTGGTGAAGGTGCCGCGCGGGCCGGTCAGGTCGATCGTGATCTTGCCCGTCTTGTCGTTCGTCTTGATGCCGGTGATTTCGCCCTTCTTCGTTTCGGCGAACTCGGCGGCGCCGACGATCGTTTCGTAGAAGGGAGAGCCTGGGGAGCTGACCTTGAACAGGCGTTCGATCGAGCTCTTGAAGTCAGATGCCTTGATCGGAGTGCCGTCGGAGAACTTGAGGCCCTTGTGCAGGGTCAATTCGTAGGTCTTGCCGCCGTTGCTGATCTTCGGCAGCGCTTCGGCCAGCCCGGGTTCGACGGTGCTGCCTTCGACGCCGTTGGCGCGCTTGTAGGTGAGCAGCGGCAGGTAGGTGTCGAACATCGCCGTCCAGCCTTCCTGGGTGTAGGAGAGCTGTGGGTCGAGGAAGTCGGGGAACGAGGCGTAGCTGCCCGTCAGCGTCCCACCTTCCTTGCTTCCTGAGCTGCCGCAGGCGCTGAGACCGACCGCCGAGGCGACCGCGAGGACGAGGACAAGCAGAACGAGACCGTGCTTTCTCAAGTGACAACCTCCGATTCGGGCCGGGCGGGCGGACGAGTGCCTCCTACTGGAATCAACTCCACCATAATCTCCACTCCGGCGTCTAGAGCTCCGTCTTCGGCGTTTTCCCTGCGCAGGGGCCATTTCCTGCCCAGCGCCGGGACCGCGATTGCAACGATGGCCATTACCCCGACACCGGCGACGAGAAACGTCGCCCGCGGGCTCAGTGCGGCGGCGATGACGCCACCCAGGAGATAGCCGACGCCGGGCATCGCGGCGCCGATCGACTCGAGCACGCTCATCACGCGCGCCTGCATGGTCGGCGCGGTCAGCTCCTGCACGCCGCTGATCGCGGTCACCCACTGGACGCCGTTGCCGGCCCCGCCGAGGACCGAAGCGGCACAGGCGAGCGCCAGGGTGGGGGCCGCGGCGAGCCCGAGGTAGCCCACCCCAACCGCCACCGTGCCGAAGAAGAGCAGCAGCGGCAGCGGGGTCCGCCGCAGGCGGGCGAAGGCGAGGCCGCCGAGGACCATGCCCACGCCCCAGCTCGCCAGCAGCAGGCCGTAGCCGGAATCGCCGGCGTCGAGGGTCCGCTTCGCGTAGATCACCTCGATCGGGATCACGGCGGCGAAGAAGACGAAGGCCGTGCCCTGGGCGACCAGCAGCCGTCGCAGCGTCGCCTGGTCGCGGATATAGGCGATGCCGGCGCGGACGCGGTCGCGGACCAGGCCCGGGTCGGGCTCGGCCTGGGCCAGCGAGCCGGCCGTGAACAGGATCCAGGCGATCGCGTAGAAGGACACGGCGTCGAGCAGCAGCGCCGTCTGGGCTCCGAAGCCGGCGACGACCAAGCCGGCTACGCCTGGGCCGATCGCGGCGCCGCCGGTGAAGGCGACGTTGAGCACAGCGTTGCCCGAGCGCAGCTCGCCGGCCGGCTCGAGCAGGGCGGCGACCACCGCTCGAGTCAGGGAGCGCGCTGTGAGCGCCAGCGTCCCGTCGATCGCCGCCAGGACGACGACGAGGCTGAGCGAGAAGTTGCCGCCCGCGAGCAGAGCCAGCCCGAGAAAGGCGGCGGCCTCGCCGCAGTAGAGGGCCGGCAGGGCGAAGCGGGGAGGCGGCTGCTCGACCTTTGCGACCAGCACGGGCGTGATCAGCGCCGGCAGGAAGCGGGTGCCGAGGAAGAGCGCCGCCGTCGCCATCGCGCTCCCCGTGCGGTCGAAGACGAGCACCGCGAGGGCGACGATCCCCATCCAGTCGCCCAGCTCGTTGAGCGCATAGCTCGTCGCCAGCCGCCGGAATTGGGGCCTTCTGAGGGGGTCGATTAGGCGTGAACTACGCATTCGTGGTTGGGAGAACTACTGCATTTATGCACAAGATTTGCTGCAGATGCACAACTTTTCGACAATCTGTGCTACAAACTTGCCAGGCAATTGACGAGTTTCAGATCGCATTGCGCAATCTGAGGGTTTCAACGAGCGAAGGGAAAGAGCAAATGGGCTTCCATCACTAGGAACTTTGTTCGACGAGCGGGGTCTTTGCTCGTCTCGTTTTGAGTTTGAATTCGAAGGGCGCCCTGTTGGGGCGTCCTTCGTGCTTTCTGGGCGTCGTCTGGCAATGCGGCCAACTCGCTTGCGACCGCAGGCGGCGCTCGCTACCTTGGTTGGCCCGAAATCTAGTGGCGTTCGGCGCAAGCCAGTCGACTGAACGCAGGGAATGGGCCCGAGCTCATGAAACTTGCAACGAAGCGGCGCTTCCAGCGCCCGTCCCACCTGCCCCCAGAACGCGAAATGGCCGAACAGCGTCCCACCCGTCTTGCGATCGCCGTCGTTGCCGCGGCTCTGGTCGGGACGATCGCGATCGCCGTCTGGTGGGCGCCCGAATGCGACTGGGACCCGGCGCTCTTCGGCGTGCTCCTCGCCTTCTCGGTCTTCGGCTACCTGACCGCGGTCTCGACCGAATCCAAGGTCAAGGTCTCGGGCACCTTCCTCGCCCTCGTCCTGGCGATGGTCTTCCTCGGCGGCACCCCGGCGGCGCTGATCGGGGTCTCGGCGATGCTCGTCGGCTGGGTCGCCCGCTGGCGCGACGAGCCGCACTACCTGCTCAACAACGTCCTCACCTACGCCGCCTTCCCGCTGCTCGGCGGCATCGCCTTCCACGAGGCGGTCTCCTCGCTCGAGCTGACCGCGTCGGACCCCTCCTTCTACATGCTGGTCTTCGCCCTCTTCCAGTTTGCCCTGGCGGTCAACTTCGTGATGATCGCGACCTACGGCTGCTACGTCGAGCGGGTCTCCTTCGCCTCCAAGCTGCGCGTGCTGCCACCCGTGCTCCCCTCCGAGTTCGCCAGCGCGATGCTCGCCGTCGCGGTCGCCTTCATCTACCACGTGATTGGGATCGCCGCGATCGCCCTCTTCGGCGTCGTCCTGATCACCTTCCAGTACCTGCTCGGGCAGCTGCTGCTCTCTCAGCAGCGGGCGCTGGAGCTGGAGCGGCGCAGCAAGCAGCTGGCAAGCTTCCAGGTCGGCGTCTTGAGCGCGATGCTGCGCACGCTTGACCTGCGCGATCAGATGACCGCGCGGCACTCGGCAGCGGTCGCCCGCTACTCGCGCGCGATCGCCCAGCGGGCCGGCCTCTCGCGTCAGGAGGAGGAGCTGGTCCACATTGCGGCCCTTCTGCATGACATTGGCAAGTTCATCCTTCCGGACCGGATTCTGAAGGCGAACGTGCCGCTCACGGACGAGGATTGGATGCTTATTAGGAGGCATCCGCAGCAGGGCGCTCGCGTGGTCTCCTCGCTCGACGGCTACGGCCCGGTCGCCGAGATCATTCTCGCCCACCACGAGAGGATCGACGGCAAGGGCTACCCGCGCGGGCTGATCGGCGACGAGATTCCCGAACTGGCGCGGATCATCTCCGTCGCCGACACCTACGACGTGATGACCGCGCGCGACTCGTATCGCACTCCGATCTCGGCTCACGAGGCGATGCAGGAGCTGCGCCGGGTCGCCGGCAAGCAGCTCGACGCCCGCTTCGTCGAGGTCTTCATCGAACTGCTGGAGGGCCGCGACGTCTCCTTCCAGCACGGCGAGGCGGCTGACTTCGAGAAGGAGCTGGAGCTCGAGGCGCGCATCGAAGAGACCGCCAGTCCGCTCGGCACCGGCAACCGCTTCGGCGCTCCCACCGTCAGCGTCGGCTGACGCCGGACGTGCCGGTCCCCGGGTGCCTTTTTAGGCACTGCTGAACCGGCACGTCCGGGGCGATACGGTTCGGCGCGATGCGCGCCGTCACATTTCAGGCGCCCGGCGAGGTCCGGGTCGAGGAGAAGCCCGATCCTGAGCTGGGAGCGGCCGACGACGCGCTCGTCCGGGTCGAGGCGAGCGGCATCTGCGGCTCGGACCTGCACATCTTCCACGGCCGCGTGCCGGTCGAGAAGGGGTTCACGATCGGCCACGAGTTCGTCGGCACGGTCCTCGCGGCGGGGGACGACGTCGAGCGGGTCGCCGTCGGCGACCGCGTCCTCGGCTGCTTCCACACGGCCTGCGCGACCTGCGTCTCCTGCCTGCGCGGCGATTACCACCGCTGCGAGCACGGGCAGACCTTCGGCCACGGCTCGCACCTCGGCGACCTGCAGGGGGCGCAGGCCGAGCTGCTGCTGGTGCCGCGGGCGAACCTGACCCTGCGGCGCGTGCCGGAGGGGATGAGCGACGAGGTCGCGCTCTTCGCCGGCGACGTGATGGGGACCGGGTTCCACTCGGTCGTCCACGCGGGGATGCGCCCCGGCGACAGCGTCGCCGTGCTCGGGCTGGGTCCGGTCGGCCTCTGCGCCGTGCAGGCCGCGCTTGCTGGCGGCGCGACGAAGGTCTTCGCGATCGACTCGGTGCAGCAACGGCTGGCGATGGCGGCCGAGTTCGGCGCCACACCGATCCACCTGACTGAGGAGGAGCCGAAGAAGGCGGTGCGGGCGGCGACCGAGGGCCGCGGCGTCGACGTCGTCGTCGATGCGGTCGGCGATCCGGGTCCGCTGGCGATGGCCGTCAGCCTCTGCCGCGACGCCGGCACGGTCTCCGGCATCGGCGCCTACGCCGGCAAGGGCGAGGTGCCGCTCGGTCTCGCCTGGCTCAAGGGCCTTGACCTGCGCCTTGGACTCGCCAACGTGATCGCCCACGTCGACCGCGTCCTCGCCCTGATCGAGGCCGGCAAGCTCGACCCCGCGCCGCTCGTCACCCACCACATGAAGCTCGACGAGGCCGCGGACGCCTACGCGCTCTACGACAACCGCGAGGCGCTGAAGATCGTCCTCACGCCGTAGCACTCGTCGCTGCATCTCAGACATTTCAAGCCGATCAAATGACCCGCATCACTAGGATATATCTGTATGATGCGCCCGGCTTGAAATTGTGTGGCCACTCGAAAGGTGGGGGATATGTGCGCGACCAAACGGATCAAGCGCGACAAACTGTGTCTCCTTCCACCGGAGGAGCGAGACCGGTACCTTTTGCGCGGGGCATGGCTGAATACGGCCGAACTCGCAAAACGCTGGCTCCCGTCCGAGAACGGTAACTCTCTCTCGCGCCTTCTGATCTTCGACCCCCTACCCGGCGGTAAGTCGGACGGAATCGAGGAAGTGCACGAGTCGATTGTGCGCTTCCCCAGCGCGCCGGTTTACGGTACCCACCAGCCGCGTTCACACACATATGAGATCGAGGACCGGTGGCCAAACTATCACACGATGAGGGTGCTGACCCGTACGGCGATTCCACCCGACGGAATCAAGCAGGTGTTCCTTCTCCACAACGGCCTCAACGAGACCAAAGACATCGGTTTCCACTACCGGCTTGCCAGCTGGATCCTGGCCGAATGCGAGAGTGCCGCCTGCATCATCAGACCGCTTCCCGGGCACCTGACCCGCTATCCGTTCCAGAGCCCGTTCACCGGGCAGCCGCTTGACGACTACCTGCTGGACCCGGCATTGGTGTACAGGCAGTTCCTGCGTTACATGCTGGAGACTCAGTGGCTGTTGAGCGCGATCGCGCCGCGCAACGACTATCGGGTCGCCACCGGCTGCGACCTTCTTCTCTACAAGACCGAGCCCGGCAGGGGGTCGAGCGAGGCTGTTGCCCGTGAGATAACAGTGCAGGCCAACCGGGCTTTGGCGGCAAGCTCAGAAGTCGGCAATCACAACGAAGAGGAACTCAAGGAGCACGACGTCAGGCGGTGCGTCGAGACGCTGCGGGAGTTGCTTGGTTGGATCCCCACCGACAAAGATTGCCTGCCGACACCGGCCGTCATCGACCAGCCATCGGTCCATGTGGTCGGCTACAGCATTGGTGGTTTCATCGCACAGGCGGTCTTCTGCACGTGGCCGTTCGTCGTCGCCAGCTGCTCGAACCTTTTCGCCGGGGGTGCGTTGCACGACCTTGCCCCCACGGCCTTCGCCCATCCCGAGGAGTGGCAGTCGGTGCTGCACGGGCTCCGCTCCGAGCTCGACCAGGCTCGGGTGGAACGACGCTTCGAGCGCGAGCCGATTGACGACGAGGGGTTGAGCCCAACCGTGGGCGAGCAGGTGGTCGGGATCGAGCGGGGGACCTTCGAATACTTCAGCCATATCTTCGACGACGTATTCCTTCAATCGAACACCGGCTCTTACAGCACACGACTGGCCGAGTTCAGCCGCCGGTTGCTCTTCATCCTTGGGGGCGACGATCCGATCGTTCAGACCCGCAACGTCCTCGACGCTGCCCCGCCGGGCGGCGTGACCCTCCACCAGATTGGCGACCTCAGTCACTTCCCGAGCAAGCGAAAGAGCGAGCGGGCCGAGAAGGAGCAACGTGAGTTCTGGCTGCCAGAGGCGGGCAAGATGATTGGCAGATTCGCGACGAGGGCGGAGACTTTGCTGCAGCAGAGCAACAGTCGCGGCTGGCTTGACGAGAATGGCCGGAGGCGGGTAGACGGGGAAGGCGGAGACGGATCTATGCACCAAGAGCGTCCTACCGACGGCGCGTTGTCGAATCCGCTCTTTGAGCAAGAGCTGGACGCGGTTGTGGCGACCCTGGAGGGTGGTATGCACGCTGGCGGCTGGCTCTTCATCTCACGCAACCAGATCCCCGCCGCTTTTCTGGAAGAGCGAGCGTACCGTGCTTACGGAGCGGCCATGCACCATGCGGAGGATCAGATCGTCGATTACTTGGAGAGCATCGAGGCGAGGGCGGAGAAGCTCGACAAAGATAAGGATCGGATAAGCATGCTGATTCCGTCCGATCAGGTTGCGACGACCGATGCCTTTGACTGGATTCATGACCGTGCTCGCTTCTCTAAGAGCGAGTCGGCGATGCGTGTATCGCTCAATCCGCAGGCAAGTGGCGAAGAGGTGGAGGACTTCGCCAAGAACTTGATGGAGAAATTCGCCGAGCAATGGTGCGGGGACGGCGTCGTCCGCGTCGTCAAGGCAGACGAGTACCCAGCGAGGAAGCTTGACCCCATCGGCAGCGTCTGGGACAGCGAGAAAAACAGCGAATTTGGGCTTGTCTCGTTGACGACGCTGCCGGACATGTGGATGGCGTTCGGCCAGAAAGCTTGTCTCGCGCTGCTTCGCGCAGCTCCATCGGCGGGCCGTGAGAAGATCGAGAAAGGCATGGTCAAGCTCGCTTGCGAACTTGCCGCCGATCAGAAAGTCTCAGGCAACCTGGGCAACGCAGCGTCTATGCTGTACCGGTTGCGGCGCGAAGGCGAGGTCCGCACCGTTGAGGTTTCCGGAGCCGAGCTCAACCCTCGCTATCGCGGCCGGGTTCTCGACGACGACAGCGAGGATACGATGAAAGTGGTCATCCAGCTGATCATGCACTGGGCGATTGCCTACGCCGCGTCGAAAGAGTACGCGTCCACCGGCTGAGCCATTGCGTTCTTGGTTGGGCCGTGGCAGCATTGCCTGGTAATGGTGCTTCTGGAGGATTCCGAGATAGAGGAGAGGCTCTCCCGGCTCGACGGCTGGGCGCGCGTGGGCGAGGCGATCGCCAAGGAGTTCTCCTGTGGCGACTTCGTCGGCTCGGTGCGCTTCGTCGAGAGCCTGGTCGAGCCGGCCGAGGAGATGGGCCACCATCCCGACGTCGCGATCTCCTGGAACAAGGTCACGGTGACGATCTCCACCCACTCCGAGGGCGGCCTGACGGCGGCCGACTTCGAGCTGGCCGGGAAGGTCGACGGCCTATCGGCGACGAGCTGAGAATCGACGCGTGGCTCTCGATCCCGCTGGCCGAGGTCGAGCTGCGGACGAGCCGCTCCTCCGGGCCGGGAGGGCAGCACGCGAATGTGACCGCCTCGCGCGTGGAAGCGGTGTTCGACGTCGAGGCTTCGGCGACGCTGGACGAGCGCCAGAAGGACCGTCTGGTGGCGCGGGCGGGGTCGGTGGTGACCGCCGTCTCCCAGGACGCGCGCGGCCAGGCTCGCAACCGCGAGCTGGCGCTGCGCCGGCTGGCGGAGAAGATCGCCGCCGGCCTGGCCGAGCCGCGCCGACGCCGGCCGACGCGGCCGAGCCGCGCCTCACGCGAGCGGCGCCTGGAAGAGAAGCGGCGGGCAGGAGAACGCAAGCGCGCACGGCGCCGTCCGAGCGGCGATTATTGAGGCGATGGCCAAGCGCAGGAAGCGAGCGCCGCGGCAGAAGACGCCGACCGTCGAGTACGTCGACGCCGACGGCAACAAGCTGGTCCTGCGCGAAACCTTGAGCCGGGGGACGATCGCCAAGCTCGAAGAGGGCCCGGCGACCGCGGCGACGACCCAGGACGACGCCTGGCGCCGGCGCTCGGAGCTCCTCTTCGAGCGCCTCGCCGTCAGCTGGGAGATCGCCGGCCTGCCCCTGACCGACCAGAAGATGCTGCTCGGCCGCTACCGCATGGCCGACCCGGCGACCCAGCAATGGATCCGCGAGACGATCGACGAGCACCTGCGCCGCTTCATGCCGGAGCTGGCCGGGTAACGGCAGCAAAGACCGACGAGAGGAGCGGAGATGTTCGCCAACACCAAAGCCACCAACGGATTCGCCGTCGATGACGTCGAGGCGGCCAAGCGCTTCTACAGCGAGACTCTCGGCCTGGGCACCACAGACCTGAGCGAGGAGTTCGGCGTGATCTCGATCCAGCTCGCCGGCGGCCGCGACACGCTCGTCTACCGCAAGGACGACTTCGCGCCGGCCACCTACACGGTCCTCAACTTCGAGGTCGACGACATCGACGCCGCCGTCGACGCCCTCATCGAAAGGGGCGTGACGATGGAGCGCTACGACGGCTTCGACCAGGACGACAAGGGCATCGCCCGCGGCCCCGGCCCAAGCATCGCCTGGTTCCGGGACCCGGCCGGGAACATCCTGGCCGTCCTCCAGCAACCTTGAGTGGGCGCGGCTGGGCTCGAACCAGCGACCACGAGGCTGTTGCTACTCTTTACCTATGACAGAGAAGGTAAAGAACCAGACCAGGGTCTCCAGCAAGCATCAGGTGACGATCCCGGCGGGGGCTTTCCGCACCGCGGGCTTCGAGCCCGGCGACACGCTGAAGGTTGAGGCCGAGGGGGCTGGTCGCGTTGTCCTGACGCGAATCGATGAGCTGATCGATCGCTACTCCGGATGCATGGACACCGGCGGCGATCTGCACAAGCGCGTGGAAGGGCTGCGCGAGGAGTGGCGGTAGTCCTCGACTCCGACGCCGTCGTCGGCTTTCTCGACCGGGACGATGCCCTCTACGATGCGGCTGACGCGGCGATCCGCGACCTCGTTCGCGAGCAGCGTCTGCTGGTTTCGGTCGTGACCTACGCCGAGGTTTTGACCGGCGCGCGTCTCGGTCACCACGACGAAGGCCAGGTTCGAGGGTTCTTCGCCCAGCTGGTCTCCGAGGTTCTCCCGGTCGACGTGACGGTGGCGGACAAGGCGGCCGAGTTTCGCTCGCGCCTCAAATCGCTGCGGATGCCGGACGCCTTGATCCTCGCCACGGCGGAGACGAACCCGGACGTTGATTTGATCGTGACCGGCGATGCACAGGTGCCCAAAGTCCCTGGGCTGGATTGCGCTATCCGTCTACTGCGCTGAGCGCGGCAGCGTCTGAAGTCGAAATCGGTGCACTTTCCTTCTGCTTCCGCTCTCACGCGAGAGCAGCAGCGAGCGCGGAGTCAGCCGGGGCTCCTCCTGCGAGGAAGAAGCCCAGCCGCGACGGCGTGCGCTGCGCTAGCGTCGTGCCGTGGACGGCCGCGACAAGCTCCGCCGGATCTTCCTGTTGCTTGTCGGCGTGGTCCTGATCGCTGCAACGCCCTCCGGTGAAGCGTTCTTCTACGTCGGGATAGCGGTGGTGTTCCTCTCGATCCTCGGCGCGTGGTGGCATTCCGAGCTATTGCGACGCAAAAGAGAGGGCGGGGAGGAATCGCGCTGACCATGGCAGAGCGTCAGCGCGCCGGGGGGCTCTGTTGTGTCGCCGGCGGCACTTCGGGCGAGTATCATCGGGACTCGCTTCGCGCGACCAGCGAGCGCGACGAAGCAGGCCTCACGGTGCCTTTCGACTGGGTAGCAAGACGATGGGGCGACCGATCGGGGCGATTCCGCAGGCCCAGCGAGTAGATTGCACATGTAAGCGAGTCGCGAAGTCTTGCGATCCGAGCTGTAGAGCCAAGCTCGGGACTGGGTTAGAACCACCCCCTGATTTTTGGCTCTACGAAGGGAAATCCGATGGGCGCGGCTGGGTTCGAACCAGCGACCTCTCGCGTGTGAGGCGAGCGCTCTCCCACTGAGCTACGCGCCCGGGAGAGGTCAATCATAGGCTGCGCCGGGTGGCCGGATCAGGCTGGGGCTGGGGCCGTCTCGGCGGCCGCGGGTGGTTCCTCGCCCTCTTGGTGCTCTTCGGCCTCGGCGCGGCGGCGCAGGGCGAGGGCGACGAAGGGGTAGATCAGGGTGGAGAGCATCGCGGCCCCGACCAGGCCGGCGGCGGTCGAGGACTTCATCTTGCCGACCTCCACTGCAATCGTCGTGATCGCGAGGACGAGGGGCAGCTCGGTCGCCGAGTAGAAGGCGAGGGCGGCGCGATCGCGCAGCGCGAAGACGTTGCGGTAGAAGAGGATCGCGGGGAGGCCGCGGACGATGAGGAAGAGGGCGAGGAAGAGCAGCATCTTGAGGATCGCCGTCGTCGAGCCGAGGGCGTCGAGGTCGAACTCGATGCCGCTGGCGACGAAGAAGAAGGGGACGAAGAAGCCGAAGCCGACGGCCGAGAGCTTCGACTCGAATACCTGGAGCTCGTGGCCCCTTAGGGCCAGGCGGGTGATCAAGCCGGCGACGAAGCCGCCGAGCAGGATGTCGAGGCCGAGCTTGCCGGCGAGCAGGACGAGGCCGAAGATGAGCAGCACGGTGACCCGCACGGCCAGTTGGTTGCTCGCCTCAAAGGTGCGCTCCATCACCGACCAGCTACGGCCGGCGACCCGGGTCGATACCAGCGCCACGCCGACCGCGAGGATCACGAAGGCGATCAGGATCAGCGCCTCGTGCAGGGGGTGGGTGGTGGAGAGGAAGAGGGTGACGAGCAGGATCGGGCCGAACTCGCCGGCGCCGCCCGCCGCCAGCAGGTAGGTGCCGAAGCGGGTGCGCAGCTCGCCGTCGTCGCGCAGGATCGGGATCAGCGTGCCGATCGCCGTCGTCGCCATCGCGCAGCCGACGTAGAGCGCCGAGAGGACGATGCCGCTCGCTTCCAGTCCGACGCCGATCGCGTGCGCGAGCACGATCGAGAAGACCCAGCCCCAGGCGCCGAGCCGCATCGGCCGTCCCCTGATGCGCTGGAAGTTGATCTCGTAGCCGGCGAAGTAGAAGAGCATGCCCAGCCCGAGGTTGGAGAAGAAGTCGATGAATTCGTCGGTGTGGGCGATGTCGAGAACCTGGGGGCCGACGAGGATGCCGAGGAAGAGCTCGAGCACGACGACGGGCGGCGCGAAGCGCTTCGGCAGGACCGCCACGGTGATCGCCGCCAGAGCGGCGACGAGGACGATTACCGAGAAGGACTCGGTGTCGACTTTGATGTCGGCTATCGGGAGGGGGGCCACGGCGGAGTCGATCCTATGCAGACGTGCCGGTCCCCAGGTGACGTTTTCGGCACCTCCAGACCGGCACGTCCACGGTAGGATGCGCGGCGGACCGTGCTAGGCGGGGAATCAGCGGTGCCCTGTAACCCGCAATCCGCTCTAGCGGGGCCGAATCCCGTTCCGAGGGGCTGGCCGTCGGGGTCAGTGCGCCGCGGGCGGCGTTGACGGTCGGGTCCTGCGCGACGTGGGCACGTGAACCAGGTCAGGTCCGGAAGGAAGCAGCCTTAAGCGGATGCCGCGGGTGCCGCAGGCGAGCCCGGCTCGAGCCAAACGCGACGGTCACGCCCGGTGACCTTGCTTCGAAGGCGGGGCGCACGGTCCATTTTCATCTTGCGGTCGTACTTGTTCCCGGATAGCGGGGAGAATTACGACCGCAAGTCGGGAGGGGGAGTCAGTCGATCAGCCGCGCTTCCATGCGGTTGACCGCGATCCGCCACATGACGAAGGCGAAGCCGACGAGGCCGGCGAAGCGCAGCAGGTCGACCGCGTCGTAGCCGAAGGCGCCGCCGCGAACCAGCTCGACCAGCTGATGCAGCGGATTGAGCTGAGCGAGCAGCTGGAAGCCCTGGGGCAGCCCTTCGATCGGGAAGAAGGCGCCGGAGACGAGGAAGAGCGGGGTGACGAATAGCGCCGTCACGTAGTTGAACTGGTCGATCTTGGCGACAATCGCCGCCATCGCCACCCCGAAGCCGGCGAAGCCGAGCGCCGTGACGAAGCAGAAGAGCGGCGTCAGCAGCATTCCCCAGGCCGGGTCGAGGCCGAAGCCGATCGTGACCAGCAGCGGGACGCAGCCGTAGACGCTGGCGCGGGCGCCGATCCAGAGCATCTCGGCGCTGACCAGCTCCTCGACGTCGACCGGCGCGGCGAGGATCGCGTCGTAGGTGTTCTGGAAGCGGTGCTTGACGAAGGTGCCGAACATCGCCGGCAGGGCGCTGGAGAAGATCACCGCGGTGGCGACCATGCCGGTGCCGACGAACTGCACGTAGGGGACGCCGTTGACTTCGTCGACCAGCGTCGCGCTGAGGCCGAGGCCGAAGGCGAGCAGGTAGACGATCGGTTCGAGCACGCTGGAGAAGGTCGTCCCGCGCCAATAGGTGCGGAAGTTGGCGACCTCGCGGCTCATCACGCCGCCGATCGCGGCCGGTTCGAGCCGGCGCAGCCTGGTGCGGCCCTCGCTCACTCCGCCTCGACCCCCGTGAGCAGGACGAAGACGTCCTCGAGCGAGGCGGCGCGCAGCACCGCGTCCGCCGGGACGGCGCCGTCGCTGGCCCGCTCGGCGCCGACGATCGCGATCGCCGGGCCGGCCGGGCGCACCGCCAGCCCCTGCCCCTCGGCGACAGCGCGCACCTCGGTCAGCCGCGCCGGCGGCCCGTACACCTCAGCCGTATGGGTGCCGGCGTGGGCGGCGATCAGCTCGGCGGGCGTCGCCCGCGCGATCACCCGCCCGGCGTCCATCACCGCGACCTCGTCGGCGAGCCGCTCGGCCTCCTCTATGTAGTGAGTCGACATCAGGATCGTCGTTCCGCGCGAGCGCAGGTCGTCAATCAGCGTCCAGAGCTGGGTGCGGATCTGCGGGTCGAGCCCGACGGTCGGCTCGTCGAGCAGGACCAATTTCGGCTCGTGGACGAGCCCCCGCGCCAGCAGCAGGCGCCGCCGCATCCCGCCCGAGAGCTTGTCGACCGCGTCGCGGCGGCGGTCGCGCAGGCGGGCGAGGTCGAGCGCCCAGTCGACCGCAGCGCCGACGTCGGGCACGCGGTAGAGGCGGGCGAAGATCGCCAGGTTATCCTCGACCGTCACGTCGACGTCGAGGTTGTCGAGCTGGGGCACGACGCCCATCTCGGCCCGGGCGGCCTTGGCGTCGCCGGGCAGCTCGTGGCCGAGCACGCGCAGCTCGCCGGCGTCGGCGATCGCCTGCCCGGTGAGCAGCCGCATCGTCGTCGACTTGCCGGCGCCGTTGGGCCCGAGCAGGCCGAGGCAGATCCCCTCGGGGACCTCGAGGTCGAGCCCGTCCACCGCCACGATCGGACCGAAGCGCTTGACCGCGCCGCGAAGCTCTATCGCCGCCATGGGCCGATTGTCAACTATTGGCGCGATCGGCCGAGAGCCGGCGCTCCAGCTCGGCGGCCCGCTCGGGCTCGAAGAGGCTGAGCGCGACCGCGGTGGCGACCGAGCGCAGGGTGGAGACCGCCAGTAGGCGCGGGTCATCGGGCAGGCGCCGCACGGTCTCGGGCAGGAAGAGCTCGGCGAGCAGCGGGGTCTGCCCGTCGAGCGCCCGCAGCGCGTGCATCGCCGTCAGCGTCGCGCTCGCGTCGGCCGTGCGCGGGTTCCAGGCGAGCGGGCTGGGGGTGACGAGGACGAGGTCGGGGCGCGAGTCGACGAGCTGGCGGCGCATCTCCTCCGGGTCGTTCGGCTGCGCCTCGTGGAGCTCGACCCGCACGCCGGAGGGCTCCTCGCTGCCGAGGTAGCGGTCGAATGCCTCGCGCGTGGCGATCATCGTCACCGCGAAGCGCTCGGCCCCGACCTGGGCCAGGTCCTCCATCAGCGCCGCGGCGTTGACGCCGCACCCTCCGATCGTCAGCCGCAGCGGCCTCGACTCGCGCGCCGCCGCCTCCCAGGCGGCCCCGGTCAGCTTGGCGAAGTCGCCGATCCGTCCGCGTTCGGCGAGCCAGCCGGGCAGTTTCTCCAGCGCTTCGGGGCGGGTGATCGCGGTGCGCAGCACGGCGGAGACCGTGCGGTCGCCGACGATCGCGTCCCACTCGTCCGGGAAGAGGTCCCAGGAGGCGTCGACGTTGCGCCCGCGCCGGAAGAGCAGCCGCACGAGCGGTTTGGCCTGGCGTTCGCGCAGGTGGTCGAGCAGGGCCAGGCCGCTCTGGGTGACCTCGACGTCGGCCGCCTCAGCCGGGACCTGGCCGCCGGTCGAGGGCATGACGAGGATCGCGCGAGCGCGGGCCGCAGCGGCCAGCTCGAAACCCGAGTCGCCGGCGGTGTCGCCGAAGACGAGCTCGACGCGGAGACCACCGGCCGCGTCGGCGAGATCCTCGCGGATCTGCTCGCGGGATTCGCGCGCCGACTCGGGCGCGAGCACGACGAGGCGCTCGATCCCCGAAGCCTCCCTCTCGGTTGCGACGACGCGGGTGACGACGCCGGTCAGGTCGGTGCCGCCGATCACCAGCAGGTGGTTTCGGGCGCGGACCGGTCGGTCGGACTGACCGAGCCGCTCCAGCGAGCGTCCGACCACCTCGGAGACGAAGGTGAACAGCAGGCCGACGAGGAGGACGAGCCCGGTGACGACCTGGAAGACGCCGATCGTCCGCTGCGCCGCCCCCTCATCATCCTGCAGCGTCGATGGGTCGAGCAGGTGCAGCGTCGCCGACCAGAGTGCGGCGTCGTAGCTGTCGAACTCGTCGAAGGCGAAGTGGGCGAGCGCGGCGCTGCCGAGGAGGACGACGGCGACGGCGCCGACGAGCAGCGCGACCCGCCCCACCGTCGTCTCGGTCGCCCATCTCCACATGAGTGCGTCTGACTTTAGGTGGGAGGATGGCGGCGTGCTTGACGAGCGCTGGATCAGGTCGCTGCACGATGAGCGCGAGCACGGCGACCTGGGTCTCGGCACCTCAACGGCCTCGATGGCGTGATGATCGCGCTCGACGGGCGCTTCTACCGGGCTGCCGTCGGCGGATCAGACCGAGTCGGCGAGGCGCTCGGCCAACCAGAGGTCGCAGAGCCAGTCGGCCTGTTCGCCGCCCTTGCGCTCGATGACGATGCCCGCCGGGCCGCCCTCGACCTTCAGTTTCTTCCAGCGGGTCGAGTTGGGGGTGTCCTGGAGGGCGGCGGCGACCTCGGCCGGGGTGTCGTCGGCGGGGCGGACGCGGCCGTCACGCGATTTGACCGCGAAGGCCGGGGAGGCGACGCCGACCGTGACCTCACTGCGCCCTTCGCCGAGCCGCACCGAGACCGGCCGGTCATGGCGCTGACCGCTCAGCACCAGGGCGCCGCGGATCTTCGGGCCCATGCGCGGCGTCACCGGCTCGCGCATCTCGATGCTGACTTTCGGCCGCTCCGTCACCTCGAGCCCGAGCGGCGCCATCGCCACGCCGACCTTGGCGTAGCCGCTGTCCAGCTCACCGCCGGGCATCAGGGCGCGGACGCTGCCGACGATCGCCGCGAGCGCGATCAGCGGCCCGCCGATCAGCAGCGGCACGAAGCTTTCGAAGAGGTAGATCGAGGGGACGGTGAGGAAGATCAGCAGGGTCACGATCATCCCCAGCCGCAGGCTGCGTTTGCCGGCCTCCCACATCGAGGCGCGTGCCTCGATCGCCTCGTCGTCGATCGGTCTGATGGCGAGCGCCGCCCAGAGCTGCTGTTCGGGCATCCGGGTCGGATCCTCGACCTTCGTCTGGCCTTCGGCGACAGCGCGCTGCACAGCCTTCGCGTCGCCGCTGGAGACGCGGTTGAGGTCGGAGCGCTGCAGCGCGAAGAGGACGACGAAGAAGACGGCGAGGACGCCGAAGATCAGCGCGTAGGTCGTCTTCGGGTTGCTCTGCCCTTCGCCGGTGCTGAGGGCGATGACGGCGACGAGCCCGGCGACGACGATGACCCCGATCAGCCCGAAGAGGCCGGAGCGCCTGAAGCCGCCGCTGAACACGTTGCCACCCTACCCCGCCACCCCCCGCCGACGGGCCGATACGTCAAGTCTGACTTGACGTATCGGCCCGTCGGCGGGGGGTTTGGATCAGCAGCGGCGGTAGAGGACCCAGGACTCGTTGCGCGCGATTTCGCGGAAGCCGCGGGGGACGGTGAGGTCGAAGCGGGTCGGGTCGTTGGGGTCGAGGATGAAGTTGTGGATGACGAAGTCGCTGGCCGGCTCGAGGAAGTAGCCGTGCGCCGGCACGCCCTCCTCGTTGGCGCTGACGATCGCGGTCGGCCTCACGTCGAGGCCGAAGGCGAGGCGGGGGATCGCGCGGTGGTTGGGGACGGCGATCGGCCCGCAGAGCGGCTTGGCGAACCCGCCCCGGTCGACCAGCGCGGTGAGGTCGCGCTCGACCTCGCCCTGGTTGGAGAGGTCGCGGTGGACGGTCGAGTCGAGGTCCCACTGGTTCGGCAGCCAGAGCACGAACATCAGCGCGACGACCCCGGCGAACGCCTGCCAACGCCGCCGCCAAGGGTGGTCTGCAGCGAGCAGGCGCCAGCCGAGGAGGGCGACGGCGACGAAGATCGCCAGCACCGCGGCGCCCAGCATCGTGTAGCGGGCGATGATCGCGAGGCCGGCGATGCCGAGCAGGGCGAAGGCGCCGAGGGCGAGGACGACGGCGGCGATGCCGAGCGTCGAGCGGCGGCGCAGGAAGGCGAAGCCGAGGATCAGGCCGCCGAGCGCGCCGACCATCCCCGGCCACTGCAGGACTTCGCCGAGCGCGCGGGGCCCCCAGAGGACGAGGTCGACCGGGCCGGTGTGGCGGGCCAGGGTGTCGACGGTCTCCTGGGTGCCGGTCAGCGAGTAGGTGGGGCTGCCGGCTGTGATCCAGTCGAACAGGGCCCAGAGGATGGGGGCCGCCAAGGCAAGCGCTGCAAGGGCGATGCCGTGGGGGGAGAGGAGAGTGCCACTCGCCCGGACAAGTGCCGGCCTAATTAGGCCGGCACTTTGAGTATCCGCCCGTTCGAGTGGCACTCTCCTCTCCCTCTCGGGGCCGTGCCCCAGGGAGCGCTCAGGGTTGGGGGCCCCATCCGAGGGCGTCGAAGCTTGGGAGGGGACGAGCAGGAGATAGAGCAGATACGCGAGCGAGAAGAGCCAGGCCTCCGGGCGGAGCAGGCCGGCGAGGGCGAGCAGGGCGAGGACGGGCCAGCCGGCGCGGCGGCGCTTGCTCTCTATAAGGAGGGCCCCCAGGCAGAGGGCGATGTAGGGGAGGTCGACGTAGGCGCGCAGGCCGTTGGAGAGGTAGGGGGCGCGGGTGAGGACGATGAGGGCGGCGACGGCGCCGATCGGGCGGTCGAACCAGAGCGTCCCCAGCCGGTAGACGAGGTAGCCGACCAACCCCAGCGAGACGTAGGCGATGACCATCGTCACGTCGATCGCGCCGCCGCCGAGCGGCGTCGTCACCAGGCCGAGCAGGTCGGCGAGCGGGTGCGGCGTGGGGGGGAGCGCCGAGCCGTAGTCCGGGCTCATCCCGTGCGCCAGTTCCCGGCCCCAGACCAGGGCGTAGATGGTGTCGTAGTTGGGGAAGCCGACCGGGAAGACGACGAGCAGCACGACGCTGACCCCGACGACCCAGGCGGCCGGCCCCGTCCAGCTGGAGACCCGCGATGGCACCGGCGCAAGGTATAGAGGGCGGTCGAGACGCGCAGATACACTGGCCGCAGTGCCGTCCGCCAGCGACTCGATCTCCCTCTACCGCCGCCACCGTCCCGGCTCCTTCGAGGAAGTCGTCGGCCAGCAGCACGTCGTGCGCACGCTGCGCAACGCGGTCGAGCAGGGCAAGGTCCACCACGCCTACCTCTTCGTCGGCTCGCGCGGCACCGGCAAGACCTCGATGGCGAAGATCCTCGCCCGCTCGCTCAACTGCGAGCGCGGCGGCCCCACGGTCACCCCCTGCGGTGAGTGCGAATCGTGCCTGACGATCGCGGCCGGCAGCTCGGTCGACGTGATCGAGATGGACGCCGCCTCCAACCGCTCGGTCGACGACGTGCGCGACCTGCGCGAGCGGGTCGCCTACGCCCCCACCGGCGGCCGCTGGAAGGTCTACATCCTCGACGAGGCTCACATGCTGACCAAGGAGGCCTGGAACGCCTTCCTCAAGACGCTCGAGGAGCCGCCGCCGAACACCGTCTTCGTCCTCGCCACCACCGAGGCGCACAAGGTGATGCCGACGATCGCCGACCGCTGCCAGCGCTTCGACTTCCAGCGACCCTCGCTGGAGCAGATCTCCGAGGTGCTGGCGCGGGTCGCCGCCGCCGAGGGGATCGAGGCCGACGAGGCGGCGATTGCGATGATCGCCCGCTCCGCTTCGGGCAGCTTCCGCGACGCGCTCGGCACCCTCGACCAGCTGGTCGCCTTCGGCGGCGAGCGAGTCGAGCTCGACGCCGTGCTCGAGTTGCTCGGGGCGGCCGACGCAGAGCTGCTCTTCGACGCGGTCGACGCCGTGATCGCCGAAGATCCGCGCGCCGTCCTGCTCGGGGTCGAGAAGATGGCGCGCTCCGGCCGCGACCCGGCCCAGTTCGCCCGCGACCTGCTCGCCCACCTGCGTCACCTGCTCGTCACCCAGACCGTCGGCGAGGTGCCGAACACCTTCGTCGTCACCGCCACCGACGCGGGCCGGCTCGCCGCCCAGGCGAGCGCGATCGGGCTGGCGAACCTGGTGCGCACGATCGACGAGCTGGCCAACGCTCTGACCAACGTGCGCGAGGGCGACGACGCGCGCATGGCCGTGGAGATCGCGCTGCTCAAGGCCGCCCGGCCCGACCTCGACCCGTCGACCGAGGGACTGCTTCGCAGGGTTGAGAAGCTCGAGCAAGGGACTGACGCTTCTGGGCCGCGGGTCCTGTCGCAGGGGGAGGGGGGCACTGCGGGCGGGCCACGGTCCGTCCTCGACCCCCCTCCCCCTGCACCACCCGCGGCAGAGGCCGAGTCGAGTGACGCGGCTTCCAATGCGCTTGCCGGAGATGCGGAGGAGGCCGGGGTTGCTGATGACGCGGAAGCTTCCAGCGCCGAGACGGACCCCCCCGGCCCGGCGGCAGGACCCGCGGGCCGATTCGACCTGGACAAGCTCAAGCAGCTCTGGCCTACGGTGCTGGAGAAGCTGCGGGAGACGAGTCCGGCGCTCGCCGCGACTTTCGAGGGGGCGCGGCCGGTCAGCGTTGGCGAGGACGGGTTGGAGATCGGGTTCCCCGTCGATTCGACCTTTAACAAGAAGAAGGCCGAGACGCCCGAGAAGAGGGAGCTGATGGCCGATGCCTTCGAGGCGGTTCTCGGAGAGCGGCTGCGGCCGAGCTACGTCCTGCTCGACGGCGAGCCGGAGGCCGAGGAGGAGCCGGCGGGCGAGGAGATCGACCACGATGCGATGCTGGAGAAGCTGAAGAGCGAGTTCGACGCAAAGGAGGTCGGTTAGGTGGCACGAGGCGGTGGCATGCCCGGGGGCTTCGACGTGAACGCCCTGATGAAGCAGGCGCAGAAGATGCAAAGCGAGATGCTGCAGGCGCAGGAGGCGCTCAAAGACGAGGTCGTCGAGGCCAGCGCAGGCGGCGGCATGGTCAAGGTGAAGATGGGCGGTGACCTGACTCTGCGTGAGATCGCGATCGACCCCGAGGCGATCGACCCCGAGGAGGCCGATCTGCTGGCCGAGATGGTCCAGGCCGCTGTCAACGAGGCATTGCGCGCGGCGCAGGCGCTGGCCGAGTCGAAGATGGGCGGGATCACGGGGGGCATGGGCCTCCCGGGGATGTGAGCGCTACGAGCTTCCGGTGCGCCTTTCCCCCCGTATACGGGGGGAAAGCGCACCGGAACAGGATGTCGTGAGCGCCGAGGGTCCCGCGCCGCTGGCGCGCCTGGTCGCCGAGCTCTCGCGACTGCCGGGAATCGGTCAGCGCACCGCCCAGCGGCTCGCCTTCCACATCCTTCGCGCGCCCGACGAGGAGGCGGCGGCGCTGGCCGCGGCGATCGCCGACGTCAAGGAGAAGGTCGGCCTCTGCGAGGAGTGCTTCAACCTCTCCGAGGGCCCGCGCTGCCGGATCTGCTCCGACCCCGGTCGCGACCGCTCGATCGTCTGCGTCGTCGAGGAGCCGGCCGACGTGATCCCGATCGAGCGCACGCACGAGTACCGCGGCCTCTACCACGTGCTCGGCGGCGCCCTCTCCCCGATCGACGGCGTCGACGCCGAGGACCTGAAGATCGCCGAGCTGCTGCGCCGCATCGACGGCGAGGAGGTCCGCGAGGTCGTCCTCGCCACCAACCCGACGACCACGGGTGAGGCGACCGCGCTGCACATCGCCGAGCTGCTGCGCGGGCGCGTCGCCGTCACCCGGCTGGCCAGCGGGCTGCCGGTCGGCGCCGACCTCGAGCACGCCGACGAGGTGACTCTGGGCAAGGCTTTCGCGGGCCGCCGCAGCCTCGACTAGCTCCCAAGATCCCGGTTTTCGGGTGACTGTTCAGGTCCCCGGCGCTCAGGGCGCAGCTGCGCTGGGAAGCCAGGGGTCTCGCACGGCCAGGCGGGCGAGGATGTCGAGGATGTCGTGGCCATGCTTGGCGGCGGTGCTGAGATAGGAGCGCAGGGCGAGGAATCCCTCGGCGCCTTCGATCGTCCGCCAGCTTCCTGAGATCTTCTGCTGGAGCTTGACCATGCGCAGGTCGCGCTCGGCCTGGTTGTTGTCGAAGGGGACGCGGAAGTCGTGGGCGAATCTCAAGACTTCCTCGCGGTGCTCGTCGAGGCGGCGGTGCAGGTTGGCGGTCTTGGAGCGGCCGATAGGCCCTCGCTTGCCGGTGCGCTTGGTGGGCGGCGGGTTCTGCGCGCGCCCGCGGGCGATGACCTGCTCGTAGCGCTCCTCGAAGGCGGCCAGGGCGACTGATGAGAGCGCGTCTTGCCCCGCGGCCCTGGCTTGGTCGACTGCCGCCTTGATCTCGCGCAGCAAGGCGTCCATTTCCTTGGCCCAGGCCTGGGTGTCGGGGTCGCGCTCGATCGCGCCCAGTAACTCGCGCAGATGGTGGACGTTGCAAAGGGCGTGCGCCGCCCCCTCGTAGTTTCGGTAGGTCGCCCAGCCGTCGTGAACGGCGACCCCCTTGAAGCTCCCGAGCACGCCGAGGTGCTCGATCCCGTCTTCCCCGCGCCGGTCGTGCAGCCGGTAGAGGGTGAAGCGATCGGTGCTCGCCGAGTGCACCCATCGCAGGGCGCCATCGGCGCGGGCGCCGGTCTCGTCGAAGTGGGTAACCGCGGAGCCGATCAGCTGCCCGCGGACGATGCCCTGGAACCGATCGAGGTCTCCGCCGCCGCGCTCGACGATCGCCCGCAGCGTCCCGGTCGAGACCGGCGCTCCGAGCCAATCGGCCAGGAGTCGCGCCGCGCGCTGGTAGGGCAGGTGCTGAAAGCAGATCAAGTAGAGCGTCAGCGCCCGCAGCCCCGGCCCGTAGGAGGCCGGGGCGCTGACGCCTTGTGGGAAGGGGGCGGCGCTCGTAGCGCCGCAGGCGCAACGGCGTCGCTGGGCGCGGTGCTCGATGACGTGCAGCGCCACCGGCGGCAGATCGAAGACCTGCCGGGCCTCCTCGGCCACGACCTCGGCCCCCCGCAGGTCGTCGCCGCAGGCCCTGCAGCGCTCCGGCACGTGCCGGATCACCTCGTCGGGGCGCTCGACCTGCTTCAGGTGGCGGCCCTTGTGACCGGGCTGCCCACCCGGCTTGCGGCCCGAGGGGCGCCGCAGGCTCTTGGGAGCGGGCTTCTCATAGCCGTCTGAAGAGGGCGGCTTGGAGGAGTTGCGCGAGTTCTGCGCGAGGCGCCCCTCGAGCTCGGCAACCTTCGCCCGCAGCCCGACGACCTCGCCTCGCAGCTCCTCGATCAGCGCCGCCTGGGAGGCGACAAGCGCCTCGAGCTCCTCATAGGACGGGCGTCGGGCGGGCACATGAGGAGATTCGGGGCTCGGGTTATGTCACCTGCGGGGACCTGAACAGTCACTTTTCGGACGACTTTCCTAGACGTTTGTCAATTCGCAAATAGCGGGCTTTTCGCGACCTGCCGTCCGTTGCGTGCGCCAAGGTCTCGACGTGGCTACCCGCAGCACCCGCATCAGCAACGGCAACGGAGCCACGGGTTCGCGGGCCGGGCAGGTCGCGCGGGAGGTCTCGGCATTGCAGGCGACGCTGCTGGCCAAGCTGCGCGACGAGATGAGGGCCGACGACGCGGAGCCCTTCGCCGACGCCGCGCAGAAGCTCGCCACCGAGTTCGGTTCGGTCGCAGCGACCGCGGTCGACGCAGTCGCGGGCTCCGAGCCCGTCGTCGCCGAACACCCGAGCCTCCACCAGCCCGGGCATATGCGCCGTCGCCTCGAGCAGATGATCGAGACCAACAAGCGTTATGGCCATCCCTTCGGCCTGGTGGTATTCGACATCGACGGACCCGACGCCCGCGAGGAGGAGAACGGCACCGGACAGGAGACGATGCTCGCCGTGGTCGGCGCGGCGCTGCGCGACAGCATCCGCCTCGTCGATGAGACCTTCCCGCTCGAGGAGGACGCCCTCTGCGTGCTGGCGCCAAACCAGACGACGATCGAGGGCGTGCAGATGGCCGAGCGCCTGCTGCGTATTCTCGACGAGCTCGAGCGGGCTGGCGGCCTGCGGATCGCGATCTCTGCCGGGGTCGTCGCCTGTCCCGAGCACGGCAATGACGCCGAGACCCTGCTTCGCAAGGCCGACGAGGCGATGTGGCGGGCGCGCGCAGTCGGCCAACCGGTCGGCGTCGGCACCTTGCCCGACCGCTGATTGGGGTTGGGCCGCGAGTCCTGTCGCGGCGGGCCTCCCCCATGCCGCCGCGCCACCCGCGGCAGATACGAAGTCAGCAGACGGCCATCTCGCCGACTGGAATCGAAGCTCCTGAGAGACGAAGCGGCTTGAGCCCCAAGAGCTCACCCCAAAGCGATTCTCCCGCGGGTGGCGTCGGGTGGGGGGTGTCCGGCGCAGCGCGGCGTCCTGTTTTTCGCCCGGTCGCTCCCTCAAGCGAACTGAAGACTCTCCAGGCGAAAAACCCAGCGCGGAGCCGGACGCCCCCACCCGACGACAGGACCCGCGGGCCGTAACGCCTGCAAAGTTGCTGGCAGATTCGCGAAATCTGTCCATAACTTGCGTAAACCTGGATTTCCGGTGGGAGAATGGCGCTGCCCGCCGAATCGTGGCTGGCAAGGAATTCGATCTAGATGCCGGGAATCAGGACAAACGCCGCCGCCGAAGTGCTCGGGGTCAGCCCGAACACGCTGCGCAGCTGGGAGCGCCGCTACGGCTTCCCCAAGCCGAAGCGCACGCAGGGCAACCATCGCAACTACGAGCTGGTCGAGCTGCAGACGCTGCGCGACGCGCTCGCCCAGACCGGCAACATCTCCTCGGCAATCGAGCTGGCCCGCCAGCGCCAGGCCGCGCCGGCAAGCGACGGCAGCCTGGTCATGGCGCTGGAGAGCTTCGACGAGGACGCCGCCGACCGCGCGATCGAGGAGAGCCTCGCGGTGCGGCCACTGGAGCGGACCGTGGAGGAGATGCTGCTGCCGGCGGTCGACAAGCTTGCCGCAGACCCCGATCGCGAGGCCGAGCTCGAGTTCGCCTCGCGCTGGGCGACCGGCTGGCTGCACGGCGCCCGTCGCCTCGCCTCGGCTGCCTCGCGCCCGGCCGGCATCCTGCTGCTCGACTCGAGCCGCGGCTCCGACGCCGAGGCGGTCCACGCTCAGGCGCTCGACCTCACCCTGCGCCGCGCCGGCTTCCGCGTGCTGATGCTCTCCAACGAGCTCGGCGACGCGCGCCTCGAGCGCGCCCTGCGCGCCCTCGACCCGACCGCGATCGTCCTCTGCGGCCCGAATGCCGAGACCGCCGACGCAGTCAAGCTGGTTCGCAGGATCCGCGAGGCCGGCTTCGACGCCCCGCTTTTCGGCTTCCGCACCGGCGGCCTGATCGGCGACGCCGTCCCCTCCGCCGGCATCGTGCCGAGCGAGGTGACCGGCATGCTCAACGCCGACCTGCGCCGGCGCGCCAGCCAGGCCTTCGCCTAGAGGCGGACGAGAGAGAAGCTCGGCCCGGAGCCTGCCTCTACGCCTGCTCGGGCACGGTTGCCTCGCTGATCCCGAAGCGGTCGTGCAGCTTGCGCAACGGCGCCGGCGCCCACCAGTTCCACTTGCCGAGCAGCTCCATCAGCGAGGGGACGAGCAGGGCGCGGATGATGCTGGCGTCGATCAGGACGGCGAGGGCGGTGCCGACGCCGTTCTGCTTGATGAAGATGATCTGCGAGGTGGCGAAGGCGCCGATCGCCACGGCGAACATCAGCGCGGCGGCGGTGACGATGCGACCCGTGCGCTCGAGCCCGATCGCCACGCACTCCGAGTCCGAGGCCCCGTTGTCGCGCGCCTCCTTGATCCGCGAGAGCAGGAAGACGGCGTAGTCGGTGGAGAGGCCGAAGGCGACGGCGAAGAGCAGGATCGGCATCGTCTGCTCGAGCGCCCCCTGGCTCGTGTAGTCGAGCAGGCCTTCGAGGCGGCCGTCCTGGAAGATCAGCACCAGCAGGCCGAAGACGGCGCTGAGGTTGAGGAAGTTCATGATCAGCGACTTGATCGGCAGCACCACCGAGCCGGTCATCAGGAAGAGGATGACGAGGGTGGCCCCGACGATGATCGCCAGGGCGATCGGCAGGTGACGGACGAGGCTGTCCTGGAAGTCGACGAAGTCGGCGGTGGCGCCGCTGACCTTGACGCCGGCGCCGGGCACCTCGATCTGGCGGATCTGCTCCACCTCCGACTGGCTCGCCTCGGAGCGGAAGCTGTCGCGGGAGATCGCCTGGATCACGCGCAGACCGGGGGCGATCCGCTGCGGGGGGAGCGTCGCGGCGACGCCGTCGACCCGGCGCACCTGTGCCCGGGTGCGGGCCGCGGCAGCCTCTCCGCCGCCTTCGACGCTGACCCAGATCGGCGTGTCGCGGTAGGGCGGGTATTCGCTCTGCATCGCGTCGTAGACCTGGCGCGCGCTGGCGTCCCGGGGGAGGATCGCGGGGTCGGCGGCGGTGAACTTGATGCCGAGGAAGGGCAGGCCGAGGACGATCAGGAAGAGCGCGCTGAGCGTGGCGACCGGCACCGGCCGGCGCATCACGAAGCGCGAGAGGCGGTACCAGAAGCCCTGCTCGTCGGGCCGCGCCTCCGCCTCGGCGCGGCGCCGCAGGAAGCGCGGCGAGAGCGAGTTGACGCGGGTCCCGAGCAGGGTCAGCACGGCGGGCAGAACGGTCAGCGAGACGGTGGCGGCGAGCAGCGTCACCAGCGCTCCGCCGAACCCCATCGAGTAGAGGAAACGCTGCGGGAAGACGATCAGCGAGGCGAGCGCCGCCGCCACGGTCAGAGAGGAGAAGAACACGGTGCGGCCGGCGGTCGCCATCACCCGTCGCATCGCCGCCAGGCCAGGCCCGTCCTTGGCGATCTCCTCCCTATAGCGGGAGACGATGAAGAGGCTGTAGTCGATCGCCAGCCCGAGGCCAAGTCCGGTTGTCAGATTGAGGGCGAAGATCGAGATCGAGCCGACCTCGCTCAGCAAGCGGATCACGAGGAAGGTGCCGACGATCGCCAGCACGCCGATCATCACCGGTAGCAGCGCCGCGACGAGGCTGCGGAAGAAGAGCAGGGAGAGCAGAAAGAGAAGCGGGAAGGCGAGCATCTCGGCCCGCTGCAGGTCGCTCTCGACCTGCTTGTTGACCTGCTCCTGCGCCACCGCCGGGCCGCCGACGGCGATGCCGGGGCGGCCGTTGTAGGTGTCGGCGATCGACGCTCCCGCCTCCTGCCACTGCTTGTCGCCCCGCGGCTTGAGCGCCACCGCCAGGTAGGTGGAGCGGCGGTCGTTGGAGACGAAGGCCCGCGAGCCGGTTTCGTAGTAGCCCGCGACCGAGGCGACGCCGGCGCGGCGGCGCAACTGCCGGGCGATCGACTCGACCCGCGCCCGCGTCCCCGGGCTGCCGACCGATTTGCCGCTGACCATGACGATCGCGCCGGGGACCCGGAAGCCCGCGTCTTCGAGTCGCTCGCGCGCCTGCACGCTCTCGCTCGCCGGGTCGTCGGCGCCGTAGGGGTCGAGGCGGTCGGCGACCGAGCCGCCGAGGACCCCGGCGAGGAGGAAGAAGCCGATCGCGAAGATCCCGATCCGGCGGGGGTTGCCGTTGGCGAAGCGGGCCAGGGCGTCGAACATCAGTTGCTCCTTTCGGTTGGGGCGGCCTCGAGCAGCCTGGACTCCATCCGTTCGCACCAGTCTGCGAACCACTCGCTGAGCTCGATCCCCCCGTACAGCACCATCAGCGGGTAGGGGTCGCCGGTCCTGTCCTCTTTCTCCTCTGCCTTCGGCTCGATCTCCCGCAGGCGCTCGATCAGGTCGAGGTGGTGGGCGCGCATGTCGCGCAGGATCGCCACGCCCTCCGCCGCCGGCAGCGCGCCGGCGAAGAAGAGCTTGAGCAGCCCCTCGTCGCGCACCTCGTAGGTCTCGGGTGGGCGGCGCAGCCACTCGCGCAGCGCCTCGGTTCCCGCGGCGGTGATCGCGTAGACGGTCCGGCGTCGCTCGCCGCGCGGCTCGTCTCGCCCCTCGACCAGCCCCGCCGCGGCGAGCCGTTTCAGCTCGGGATAGATCTGGCCGTAGCTGGCCGCCCAGAAGAAGCGCGTCGTGCGGTCGACCAGCGCCTTGATCTCATAGCCCGAGCGCGGCTCGCGGCTGACCATGCCGAGGATGACGTAGGCGGTCGGGCTCAGCTCCATTCGGCGCAAATATATTGGATAGATATATCGGGAAGTGTGATATTACGCACGGGAATTGCGTTCTGCCCAATATTTTGTGCTAATTTCTAGGTGGATTTATGCCCACGATCAGCACCAAAGAGCTGATGTCCATCTCCGACGCCAACAGGGCCGGCATCTCGGCGTTGGTCAAAGCGGTGGAGGGTGGCGAGAAGCGGGTTCTAATGCGCAACAGCAGGCCGGTCGCGGCTGTGCTCAGCATCGACGAGTTGGAGCGAGCGGAGGAGCGCGAGGAGCGTCTGCTCGATGTCTCGCTTGCGCTGACGCGCCTGCTCACCGCCAGCGAACGGCGTCATTCACTCGACGAGGCGCTCGAGCGCTTCGGGTTTTCCCGCGCCGAGCTGGAAGGGGACTGAACCGTCGTGCCGGTCAGGGTCGAGCTGATAGACGACGCTATTGCCGACCTTGCGAGACTTGCCGAGAGCGGCAAGCTGAAGTCGTTCTTCAAGAAGCTGGTCGAGATCGAGGCAAACGGCGCCAGCGCAGGCGAGCCGTTGGGCCGTGACCTGGTTGGCTGGAGGAAGCTCGTGGTTGGCGATCGGGACTGGCGAATCGTCTTTCGGGTAGACGAGGCGCAGGCAGTCGCGACGGTGTGTGCGATCGGCAGTAGAGACGACGGGGTGTGTTACGAGGAAGCCAAGAAGCGCGCCGAAAGGATTGAGAATCGAGACGCGGTGAGTCTGGCCGAATCGATGATGGAGCTGTTCGGAAGTCGAAAAGAACGCAAGGCCGCACAAAGGCGGAGGGCGGCGGAAGCCGCAAAGGACTAGGCGCCCTCTGCGGTTGCCGGAAAGGATGAGGCATGCCAATCGACCAGAGCAAGATGGGGCAGGTTGTGACCGCGCAGATGGAGGCGCTTGAAGCCGACTACGGCGACGACTGTCAGATCGGCGACGTTTGCACGATCGTCGAGGTGGTCGGCCCGCACGGCTCGCATGTGCGGGTGCGGACGAGCGACATGCGGCCGCACATGGCCCTGGGCCTGATCCGCATGGCCGAGCACGCGATGTTCGGCAACCTCAGCGGCGAGTAGCGCGCGGCGCCTCGCCGGTCGCCGACTATCCTCAACCGTCGATGGCCGCAGGCGAGCCCAAGACGGTGGTGATGAAGTTCGGCGGCACCTCGGTGGCCGGCGCCGAGGAGATCAAGCGCGCCGCCCGGCGGATCGTCGCCGCCCGCGAAGCCGGCAGCCGCGTCGTCGCTGTGCTCTCCGCCCGTGGCAAGACGACCGACCAGCTGGTCGCCGACGCGCTCGAGATCTCCGAGCGGCCCGAGCCGCGCGAGATGGACATGCTGCTCTCCACCGGCGAGCGCATCTCCTGCGCCCTCTGCGCGATGGCGATCCACGACATGGGTCACAAGGCGATCTCGCTGACCGGCTCGCAGGCGGGGATCGTCACCGACTCCTCGCACACCAAGGCGCGGATCATCGACGTCAAAGCCGATCGCATTGCGGCCGCGCTCGCCGAGGACCGGATCGTCCTCGTCGCCGGCTTCCAGGGCGTCTCAACCGAGAGTCGCGACGTGACGACGCTCGGGCGCGGCGGCTCGGACACGACGGCGGTCGCCCTGGCGGCGGCGCTCGGCGCCGACGTCTGCGAGATCTACACCGACGTCGCCGGCGTCTTCAGCGCCGACCCGCGGATCGTCCCCGACGCCCGCAAGCTTCCCTACGCCACCTTCGAGGAGACGCTGGAGATGGCCGCCTCGGGCGCCCGCGTCCTGCAGCTGCGCTCGGTCGAGTACGCGCGCAACCACGGCGTTCGCATCCACTGCCGCAGCAGCTTCGAGGACGGCCCCGGTACCCTCGTCGTCAGCGAGGACGAGAGCGAGCAGGAGACCATGGAGCAACCCTTCGTAACGGCGGTTACCCACAGCGACGACGAGGCGCGGGTGACGCTGATCGGCATCCACGACGAGCCGGGCGTCGCCGGCAGGATCTTCAGCGCGTTGGCCGACGCCGGCATCAACGTCGACGTGATCATCCAGAACGAGCCCGTCGGCGACGACGCCCTCGCCGACCTCTCGTTCACGATCGACCGCTCCGAGCTGCGCGCCGCCACCGACACGATCTCCTCGCTGGGGGAGGTCAGCCGCGGCGTGCGGACCGACGACCGCATCGGCAAGGTCTCGATCATCGGCGCCGGCATGCGCTCCCACCCGGGCGTCGCCGCCAAGGTCTTCGAGGTGCTCGGCCGCGAGCGGATCAACATCGAGATGATCTCCACCTCGCCGATCAAGATCTCCTGCATCATCGCCGCCGACGCCGTATCGCAGGCGGTGCAGGCGTTGCACGAGGCCTTCGAGCTCGGCGCCGACGCCGTTCGGCCCGAAGAACCCGAAGGCGCCGAGCACCGCCCGACCGTCGGCGGCTGACCTGCCTGATCCAGGGCGGCTACGGCAGAGACTCGAACAGCTCGGCGCTGTAGGCGAGGCAGATAGCTCGCACTCGCTCCATGGGCATCGCTCCGCGTAGGGCATGGGCTGCCATCTCGATGCCAACGCCCGATCGGCCGCCAAACAGGACGCGAAAGCGGTCGAGTGCCACCTCGGTCGGACCGCCGGCGCTGGGATGATTCAGCAGGCAGGTGAGCGTGGCCGCGACCGTCGCCGGGGAGCTCGTCTGCAGGAGGCGCACGACGTCGGAGGCGTCCTTGTCGTCGAGGCGGTCGTCTCTTTCTGCTGCGACTCGATCGTTGAGCTTGTGGGTCTTGGCGACGAGCAGCGCCGCGATCCCAGCCACGCGCGTGTGCGACGTCCGCGGGTCGGTTGGATCGAGCGCCCCGATCGGCATCACGTCATTGTCGACGAGCGCCGCCTCCAGACCGACTGACTTGCGCGCGGCGCGTTTGCCGTGTGCGCCCAGCCGCGCGCCGCGTGTCCCGCCTGGCGGTGCCACCCCGGCCGGCACGATTAGGTCGACGGGGATAGTCACCTTGCGGCCGTTGACCTCCGCCGGCGCAAGCCAGATGCCGGGCTCGTCGGCTTCCTGGAACCTGGCCAGTTTGAAGCCGGCAGCTTCCATCAGGTCGCCGAGGGGAGGGGCGTCCTCCAGCAGCTTCGGATCGAGCGCGAGGTCGCCGTCGGTCGTGTGTTCGGCAATCGCGAGACTCGTGGGGCCGGTACGCAGGTAGACCGCCTGAGCACCCGCGAGCACTACGGCGTCGCTCTGGGGGCCGAGCGCATGCAGCGCGTCGAGCAGGACCCGTCTCGCTTCGACGTACTCTGGCGAGAGATCCTCTTGCGGGGTCACGAGCGCAGCGCTCCGAGAGAGTCGGCTCGCCACTCCGATTCGTTGGCCAACATCCAGTCCAGCAGCGCCTTGCCCTCGGCCGGCATCCGCCCGTTGCCACTCAGACAGTCGACTGCCACCTGGGAGGGAGCCGCATAGCGCAGGCCACCGTCCTTTGCGGTCCGCAGCCAGACCACCCGGTCGAACGGCTGCAGGAGCGCCACGTTTGCTCCCTCGTCGGCGGGCAGGAGGCCGAAATCGTTGGCAATCAGCGCTGGGGGATCGCAGTAGGCGGTGAGGAGCGCGGGCGAGGCAACCGGGGCGATGCGGCTCGCCGCGAAGGAGCCGGTGATCGCGATCCGGGTGCCAACCCCGGGGTCTTGCATCAGCCTTTGCAGCAGGGAGTCGAGGCCTTCCGGCGCGATGAACGTCGCGGCTTCGTTGGCCTTGAAGACGTCGTACGAGCCGGCCCAGCGATTCAACAGGCCCTCGATTTCGACGCTCTTCACCGGACCTCTGGGGGAGCGCTCGATCAGAGCCTCGCTGTACATGGTGTCGAGCAACCGCGAGACGTATCCGGGCGCCAGGTCGGCTACTTCGGCGAGCTCACGCACCCCGTACGGGGGTCGGGCGTCGACCAGCAGCCGGATCAGCCGGGCTGCTTTGGACCCGCGTAGCTGCGCCTTGCCGCGCTCCTTGGGGGCCGGGTTGCGACTAGCCCCGGCCGCTTGAAGGTAGAGCGCAGGATTGTCGAGGCGAATCAGGGCGTTGCCGGTCAGGTCGATGTAGTTGATCTCCTCGTCGGCGAGCAGCGCCTGTGTGCGCTCGCTGAGCCAGGGAGCGACGACGAGCAAGGGGACATTGCCCGCCAGCCTCCGAGCTGTTTGACCAAGGGGGGAGAGAAGGCCGATGGCGCCGCGGGGGGAGAGCGACTGCTTTTCTTCAACGGCGATCGTTGCAAAGGTTCCGCGCTGATCCTTGAGGGAGATCGCCGACGCTGCGGGGGGAAGCTCCTCGCCTTGGGCAAGGGCCGTGGCGTCCTCGATGCTCCAACCGCTGGGCAGGCGTTCCCTCAGCCAGGAGATCGCCTGATCTCTGAGAACCGTTTCCGGTTTGTTAGAACTTACGGACATCGCAAAGTCGGGCCTACGTAGGTGAGTTTCTGATTATCGCGTGTTTGCGAGCATTGCAAACACGCCTTTGCAGGAAACACTGAATGAGGAGTGTGCATGGTTTCGTGCATGCGGTTTGCTGAGATCCGCCGATGCGAGACCCTGCAGTTGGCAGGCTTCGTCATACTCGGATCGTGGCTGCTGGCGGATACAGAGTCGGTGTTCTGGGCGCGACGGGGGCGGTCGGGTCGACGATTCTCGGGGTGCTCGCGGAGCGGGGGTTCCCGGCCTCGGAGGTCGTGCCGTTTGCCTCGGAGCGCTCGGCGGGTCGGGAGATCCGGTGGAACGGCTCGACGCTCGAGTGCAGGCCGCTGGGCCCGGAGACCATTCAGGGGCTCGACGTCGTTCTCTCGTCGGCGGGCGGGGCGGTCAGCTCCGAGTGGGCGCCGCAGCTGGTCGAGGCCGGCGCCGTCGTCGTCGACAACACCAGCTACTGGCGCATGCACGAGGACGTGCCGCTGGTCGTCGCCGGGGTCAACCCCGACGCCGCTGCCGCCCATAAGGGCATCGTCGCCAACCCGAACTGCACGACGATGGTGATGATGATGGCGCTGGCGCCGATCCACCGCGCGGTCGGGCTCGAGCGCCTGGTCGTCTCCACCTACCAGGCGGTGTCGGGCACAGGCCGGCGGGCGATCGAAGAGATGACCGAGCAGTCGGCCGCGATCCTCGCCGGAGAGCCGGTCCCCGAGCCGGAGGTCTACCCGCACCGGATCGCCTTCAACGTGTTGCCCCAGGTCGAGGTCTTCAAGGACGGCGACGACTACACGACGGAGGAGCGCAAGGTGATGGCGGAGACGCGCAAGATCCTCGGCATCGGCGAGGAGGTCTCGATCTCGGCCACCTGCGCCCGCGTGCCCGTCGTCAGCGGCCACTCGGAGTCGGTCAACGTCCGCACCGCAGAGAACCTCTCGCCGGAGGACTGTCGCGCGCTGCTCGCCGACGCCCCCGGGGTGATCGTCGTCGACGATCCGGCCAGCGGCGCCTACCCGATGGCGATTGACGTCGCCGGCCGCGACGAGGTCCTCGTCGGCAGAGTGCGCCGCGACCCCGACGAGGAGCGCACGCTCAACCTCTGGGTCGCCGGCGACAACCTGCGCAAGGGCGCCGCGACCAACGCCGTCCAGGTCGCGGAGCTGTTGATCGAGCGCGACCTGCTCGGCTGACCCGAACGTAATGTTTTGTCGGCTAAGATCACGGCATGCTGAGAACCGGCGAGCAAGCACAGATCGATCGGCTGGAGAGGCGCGTATACCAGCTGGAATGCGAGAACTGGAAGCGCGCTGACTTCAGGTTTCGCCTAACAATCCACAGCTTCACGGCGGCCATTATCGTCCTCGCCATCGCCTCGATCGTCTTTGGTGCCTCACACCCGGGTCACTGACCGACACACGTGACTGGCATCAGCCAACGCTGCCGGCGTCGCGGAGCACTCAGGCATCTGGGCGCCCGTTCGGCTTGACCACCAGCCAGGTGCCGCCGAACTCCTCGACGTCGTGGCAGAGGATCGTCCCCGGCGAGTCGTGCACGTAGTAGTAGAGCGGGTGGCCGGCGTAGGTGACCTGGCGCTTGCCGTTCTTGCGCACGGTCGTTCCCAGCAGGCGCTGCCTGGCGCCGTCGCTCGCCCGCGGCCTGCCCTTGGTCAGCACCGGGGGCCAGGCTCGGGCACAGGCTCCGTAGCACTTGCTCTTCGGGCCACCCTCCTTGTCGAAGAGGTAGAGCGCCTCGCCCTTGCCGTCGGCGATCACGCGCCCGTACTGGGAGCCGACGACCTCGATGCGCTTGCCGCGGCGCTTCCTCGCCGAGCTCTGCGCCGCCGCGTTCGGCTCCTTCGCCGCGGTCGACTCGGCAGTCGCGGTCGAGCTCTTCTTGCCGCCGCCTCCGTTCGCGCTCTCCTCGCCGCATCCGATCGCGAGCAGCGCCGCCGCTGCGAGTGGGAGCAGTGCCAGTCGGGACATGATTCCTCCTCCGATTCGCATCTGTGCGGTCAGTATCGGCGACGCGCCTTACGAGCCGATTACGGTTCAGCTGCCGACGTCTTCGGCGATCGTGCCGAAGCGGCCGGCGAGCTCGCAGAAGAAGTCGCGGCGAGTGACGACGGCGTGCACCCGCCCGGCGGTCGCGATCGGGACTATCAGGACGCGGTGGTGGAGGAAGATCTCGGCCAGCTGCGTGTCCGAGAAGGCGTCCTCGACGACGACGTGGTCGGTGGTGAGCCAGTTGCGGATCGGCTCCTCGGCGCAGTGGCTGCGCCGCTCGATCGTCTCGTCGACCGAGCGCGAGATCATCGCCGCCGAGGCGAGCTCGCCGACGTAGCCGGGGAAGAGCGCCGCCATGAACTCGCGCTCGCCGAAGATGCCGGCGAAGCTGCCGTCCTTCTCGACTGCGGGCAGGGCCGGCAGGCCGGCGTCCATCACCCTCCGCGCCGCGGGGCCGATCAGCTCGTCGGCGTCGAGCGGCTCAATCTCGCGAAGCGTGCTCTTGACGATGGAATCGGACATTGGCCCTCCTAGATCAGGATGTAGCGGATCGCAATGTAAGCGGTGGCGAGGCCGATCGAGAGGATTGTCGCCGGCAGGCCGACCTTGAGGAAGTTGAGGAAGCCGATCGGTGTGCCGGCCCGTTCGGCCATTCCGGCGGCGGCGACGTTGGCGGCGGCGGCGATCATCGTCGCGTTGCCGCCGAAGCAGGCGCCGAGCGCCAGCGACCACCAGTAGGCGTCGTCGCCGGTCGTTCCGGCCGACTGCTGCAGCTCCTTGACGACCGGGATCATCGCCGTCGTGAACGGAATGTTGTCGACCACGGCCGAGCCGAGCGCGGCAACCCAGGTGATCCCGATCAGCTCCGCGGCGCGCTCGCCGCCGGTTATCTCCTTGACCGCGTCGGCGACGTGGCCGATCGCCCCGGTCTCCTCCAGCGCTCCGACCATGACGAAGAGGGCGATGAAGAAGAAGAGGGTCGTCCACTCGATGCTGGAGAGCGCCTTCTCGAGGTCGATCTTCGTCACCAGGAGGCCGACTGCGGCGCCGGTCAGCGCCACGGTCGCCGGCTCTACGTGCAGCGCCTGGTGGGCGAAGAAGGCGAGCACGGTGAGCACCAGCACCGGACCGGTGCGCTTCAACTCGGGCCAGTCGCGGATCGAGGCGGCCGCGTCGAGCTCCATCACCGCCCGTCGGTTGCGCTCCTCGACGTGCAGCCGACGGCGAAACGCCCAGTAGAGCAGCGGAATGACGACGGCGAAGGCAACGATCACGATCGGGGCCAGGTTGGCGATGAAGGCGTTGAAGCTGAGCCCGGTGGCGCCGGCGATGATGATGTTGGGCGGATCGCCGATCAGGGTCGCGGTGCCGCCGATGTTGGAGGCGATCACCTCGATGATCAAAAGCGGCACCGCCTCGATGTCGAGCGCGTCGGCGAGCAGGAAGGTGATCGGCGCGATCAGCAGGATCGTCGTCAGGTTGTCGAGGAAGGCGGAGAGCACCGCCGTCGTCCCGGCGAGGCTCATCGTCACTGCGAACGAGCGCCCGCCGGAGAACTGCCCGGCGCGGATCGCGACGAAGTCGTAGACCCCGGTCTGCTGGGTCAGGTAGACGAGGATCATCATCCCGGTTAGCAGCCCGATCGTGTTGAAGTCGACCGACTCGATCGCCTGCTCCTGGGAGAAGTCGCCGACGAAGAGCACGACGATCGCCGCACCGAGCAGGGCGATGTTGGTGCGGTGCATCTTCTCGCTGGCGATGATCGCCAGGACGATGAGGAATGTGGCTACGGCGATTGCCATCGGGGCCTTTCAGGGTCGACAAGAACGTGCCGACCAGGCTTCCCGGCTCACCGGCCTCACACACTACACGGCAGGAGAAGAGCCGTCTCCCCGGGGGTCGGCGGACGCGCTTCGCGCTGAGTGTCCGGCGACCCCCGGGGAGACGGCTCTTGCCGTGAACGTGGTTTCAGCTTCGCTCTGAGTCTTCGGCGACCTGGGGGTGATTGCCCTATCCATATGGAGCGCTGCGCAACTTTTGCGTATTTTCTTGATTGAAGTAGCCGTCTCGTTCAGCAGATTGGCCCAGAGGGCCCCTGGCGGGGGCCTTTGATCCCGAGCAAGGAGGAACCATGATTCGTCCCTTTGGAACGCCGGCTCACCCGGCCTACCGGCGTGCGGTGTCGCTTGTTTGCGCTGTGCTGGCTTTCGTCGCCTGCGGCGCCATCAACGCCGCCGGAGCCGCAGCGCTCGGCGAACAGTGCTCGGGGAGCAAAGTCAAGGGTCTGGGGGCGTTTCTGCAGACCGTCGCGCAGCAACGCTGGAACGCGAGCGAACTCGGGTTCAACGGCTCGCCGGATCCGACGGCTTGCAGCGGAAAACAGGGGAGCGGCGGGGAGCCGAGCGTGGCGTACACGCCGGTCGAAAGCGCGGGTGCACTGCGCCACTGGGGCGCCGAGGACGGCACCCTGCACGTCAAAGGACTCGGTTTCCTCGCCAACTTCCTCGGCACCGATATCGCTCCCGCGGGTCCCGTGGGCGAAGAAGGGACGATGCTGGCGAAGATGAAGGCGGCGCTCGACAGCGACGTCGTCGTCGTCCCGGTTACGCAGACCTCGATCGCGATCGCGGCCAACCCGCCCGCGCTGCCGGCCCATTCGCCCTGCGCCGTACCGCGGATCAAGGCTCGGGAACTGGAGTGGGTGTTCAGGGGCGCGATCAAGAATTGGCGTCGCCTTGGCGCCGCCTCCGACAGGTCAAGCGGGGGAGACTGCGACCAGGCGATCACCCGGATCGTCCGGGACGAAAGCGCGGGCACCACGTACCAGTTCAAGCACTACCTGGGCTCCGTCAACCCCCGACCGCTCGCCTGCACCGGGAAACCACGGCGGACGTGGTCACAGCTTCAGGCTCCCTTCGGCGAAAGCCCGCCGAACGTCGAATGGCCGAGCAACGCCGAGTGCCAGAAAAACGAGCGCCCGGTGACCACGGTCACCGGCCCATTTGCGGAAGGCGAGCTCGGTCCGCTCACCTACGTGGCAGAACACCCGGGCACGATCACCTACGGCAGCCTGCCCGAAGCCGAGCAGTGGTCGCCGAAACTGATCGTCGACGTCCACAACGGGGCGAAATTCGCCAGCCCGATGACCAATGAAGGGGAAGCCAACTGTTTGGCGGCGCAGTACGCGCTGCCGCCGGAAGCGGCGAGCGGCGTGAACGTCGACTGGTCCCAGGCCTACGGCTCGAACCCGAAAATCGGCAGAGTCGCGAAAACCACGAGGGAGGCCTACCCGATCTGCACGCTGACCTGGGCCGTGGCCGCCAATGACTCGGTCGGGCTCTTGGGGGCGGGTGCGGCAACCACCGTCCACGATTACCTCGACTTCGTCGTGGCGCCGAAAGGCGGCCAGGCCGCGGTCAGGCAGTCCGGGTATCAGGACCTGCCCAACGCGGTCGCCGAAGCGGCGGCGATCGCCGTGACGCAGATCGACGGCGAAATACCCGAAGAAGAAGAACCTGAAGAAAAAGAAGAACCCAGCGCCGGTACCGTCCTCTGCAAGAGCGAACCGACCCTCAAAGAAGGAGTGCTCGACTGTCCGGCCGGCGAAGGGTTCAGCGGATTGGTGACCGGCGCGGTGACGCCGGAAACAGTCACCACCTTTGAATCGGCCGCTGGACCGGAAGCCTCGGTTCATTGCACTGAAGGTCACTTTCTCGGTGAATTCAACGAAGACGGGATGGGCATCTTTGGCGGCATCTCCGGTTTCGGCTACGGCAATGGCACCGAAGAACGCTGTACCTCCACTTTCCCTGAAGAACCGCTGACGCACGTCGCCTTCGACAACCCGCCCTACTACGCATCCAGGTTCGTCTACACGAATCCGAGCGCCCCGCAGGGGTTTTTCGAACTAGCCAGGAAAGACAAAGAATCGCCACGGCTGAAGATCTTCATTACCGAATCCTCGACCTGCATCTACGCCTCCGGCGGTCTCAACAGCACGGTCACCAACGGCAGCACAACCGAGGTGCTCATGTTGGGCAAATGGAAACTCCTCGAAGACTCGACGGAAGGGGCATGCCCGACCGCTCTCGTCAGCTCTTCGCACCTCAGCATGACGAGAAAAGGGCTTCCCCTCTACATAGCGGGCAAAGCAGGGGTCGAAGAACCTGAAGAAAAAGAAGAAGAACCCAAAGAAGAAGAACCCAAAGAAGAAGGCACCGGCACCGTCCTCTGCAAGGTCTCGCCGACACTGAAAGAAGGAGTGCTGGACTGTCCGGCCGGCGAAGGGTTCAGCGGCAAAGTGGCCGGTGCGGTGGCGCCCGAAACCGTCGCCACCTTCGAATCGATATCGGGCCCTGAAGCCACCGTCACCTGTCCGGAGGGCTTCTACGTCGGCGAATTCAACGAAGACGGGACGAGTGCCGGCAACGGCATCACGACCTTCGAATTCGGCCTCAAAGAAGGCTGCTCGACGACCTTCCCGGAAGAACCGGAAGCCATCGTCAGCTTCGAAAACCTGCCCTACGACGCATCTCAGTTCGTCTACACGAACCCGCTGGAACCCCAGGGTGTCTTCAGCTTCGCCAAGTCGAGCGAAGAACTGCAACTGAGGCTCCAAAGCGGCCCGTCGTGCGTCTATTTGCCCCACTACGTCAAAGGCCAGGTCACCAACGGTGCGCCGACCCAGATGTCCGTCGAAAGCGTGATGAAAATCTGGGAAGGCGAAAAAGCTTGCCCGGCGGGGCTCGCCATGACCGCAAACCTGACCGTGACCCAGTCCGGAGAAGGCCTGCCCCTTTACATCGCGGGCGAATAGCCGCCACGCATCGCAGGGGCCCCACGAAGAGCGACGAGCTCAGCCGCTCGGGAGCCGGAGTCGGTGCGTGAGCCGGATCGCCTCGATGCGCCCCTCGGGAATCTCGGCGGCAGCGGCCAGTTCTGGCCATTGCGCGGTTGCCTCGACGGCCTGCTCGATCAGCTCGTCGGCCTTGCCGCGTTTGATCGAGACGAGCTCGGCGACCGCATAAAGGTCGGCGCGGGCGATCTCGTCGCGCTTGCCGTTGATTGACATCTGGTGGGCGGAGGTCCAGCGGCCGGTGGGGTTGTAGGCGTAGACGACGTCGAAGGCGGGGGAGAGCGACCAGCGACCGGCGCGATCCATGAGGAAGGCGATGTTCTTCACGTGGTCGTCCTGGTTGCGGGCGACGACGTTGAAGGCCATGCGCAGGAACTGCTGCTCGACGGCGTCCCGTGGCAGGCCCAGGCGACGGATGACTTGAAAGGCCTGCTCATAGGCATTGGCCCCCGGTTGGCGGTAGTCGAGATGGGCCAGGCCCGCCAGCGACTGCATGTGCAGCTTGTCGCCGTCCGCCGTGCGGTCGAAACGACGGGTCATGAAATGACGGCGCCCGTTCTCCTCCAGCAGGCGGCACTCGGTCATCTCGATTCCGGCCGCGGCGGCCATCTGCGCGTAGACCAGCTCGATCGCGCCGTAGCCGCGCGAGGCGCCCAGGTCGCGGGTGCTGTCCTCGACCCCGTCGAACTTGAGGATCCAGTGCTCGAAGCCCGGATCGACGTCGAGTTGACCCGAGCGAACCTCGTCGGTATCCGGGTCGAGCGCGACCAGCGCCTTGGCTCGCGCGCCGCCCGCAGAGGTGCCAACCCGGAGGATCTCCTTCAGCGTCCGTTCCTGTTCAGGCTTGGCGAGGGAAGCTACGAGGTCGGCTCGCTGTGCCAGCACCTCGTTCGCCAGCTTGGCCAGGGCCGCGACGTCGATGTCGTGGCTTCTGGTCGGGCGCGGTCCCGTAGCCGGGCGGAACTCGAGCGCTCCCATCCCGCGCTGGCCGATGTAGCAGAGGCGCTCGACCGCGTCGAAGCTTCCGGGGTCGCGGTTCTGGGTCGCCAACCAGGCATCGATCAGGGCGTTTCCGTAGCGGTCCGGAAGCGAATCGGCGAGCAGCCCCGGCAGCCCGGCGAAGCTCTCCTCGGCGAGAGCCGGGAAGCGATACCGCCGCCCGGCGGCGAGCGGCATCTCGACCGGCGAGAGCTCGATCCCGCTGCCGACGAAGTCCGCGTCGTACTCGAAGGTGGCTGCCGTCTGCGCATTTGGCTGCGACACGATGCCCACCCGAGTGCCCCAGAGCAGCACCTCGGCAAGGCCGTTCATGTCTCCTCCTCGGCTTCTTCGTCACCCCAACGCCAGGCTTTGCGGGGGTGCCCGGTATCGCTGTGACGCGACGACCCAGCGCGCTGCCGCCGGCGCCCGCGTCGCTCGAATTCCTCGATCGGGCTCGGTCCCGGCTCCGGCACGAGGCGCTCGAGGCCTTCGAGCAGATCGAGCGCTCGCAGGACGCGGACGAAGTTGATCAGCGAGGGCGACTCTCCCGCCTCCATCCGCTGCAGCGTCACCCTGCCGACGCCCGCGTCTTCCGCGACTTTGGCCTGGCTCAGGTTCCGCTCAAGCCGCGTCTCTCGCAAGCGCCGCCCCAGTTCCTCCAAAACCACCCGATCCGAGCCAAAAAGCACCTTGTCCATAGTGCCTCAAATATAAAGCATTAACTCGGAATACAAGGCTAAAGCTTCATTTTCGATGCGAAGCCTAAAGGGTCAGCGCCCGGGGGTCGTCGGACAGCGCTTCGCGCTTGAGTGTCCGACGACCCCCGGGCGCTGACCCTCCCACGCTTGAGGTTGGAATCAGGCCGGGACTGCAGAAAGCTTGTCTTCAACCCAGCCGGTCGAAGCTATGTGCTTCGACATGCCCAACTCTTTGGGAGTGGCGCCGAGCGCCAGCGAGACCAGCTGCGGCAGGTGCAGGACAGCGAGGCCGAGGTCCCGGTTGACGACCTTGGCCGCCTCGGGCTGCTGCATGTCGAGGTTGAGGTGGCAGAGCGGGCAGGGGGTGACGAGGCAGTCGGCGCCGGCGTCGATCGCGTCGCCGACGTGGGTGCCGGCCTGGCGCAGCGAGGTGTCGCGGTTCATCGTGATCACCGGGAAGCCGCAGCACTTGCGAGCGCCGTCGTACTCGACGACCTCGCCGCCGAGCGTCTCGATCACCTTCTCCAGGTAGAGGTCGCGTTCGGGGAACTCGTCGTAGCCGAGCCGCTCCTTGGGACGGACGACGTAGCAGCCGTAGAAGGGACCGACGCGCAGGCCGCTGAGCGGCCGCGTCACCTTCGCGGCCAGCTTGTCGAGGCCGTAGTCCTCGACAAGGACCCAGAGGAAGTTCTTGTTCGTCCAGCCGTCTTTGCCCTTCTCGTAGGCGAGGCCCTGTCCGCCCAGCACCTCGTTGATGTGGGCGCGATATGCGGAGTCGGCGTCGAGCCGCTGCTGGCACTCCGACTGCGCCCCCTGGCAGGTCGAGCAGATGTTCATCATCGCCAGCCCGGTCTGCTGGGCGAGGGCGAAGGTGCGCGCGTTGAGCGTGTCGGCGAGCTCCTGGTTGTGCTCGGCGACGATCCCGGCGCCGCAGCAGTTGGCGCGGTCGAGTTCGACCAGCTCGATCCCGAGCCTCTCCGCCGCGATCGCCATCGAGCCGTGCAGCTCGGTCGTGAAGCCGCGCGAGACGCAGCCGGGCCAGTAAGCGAGCTTCATGCCGTCTCCTCCATCTTGGTCTCGTCGGGCTCGGGTTCGACGTCCTCTTCGCCGCGGATGTAGAGGTTGAATTCCTCGCGGTGCTCCTCGGCGTGGCGGTAGATCGCCTTGACGTCGTCCTGGGCACCGTCGGGCAGCTTCGGGTGGACGCCGGGGATCAGCTTCGGCAGCGAGCGCATCTTGCCGGTCTTGATCCCGCGGATAGCCACGGGGAGTGAGCCGAGCAGGCCCTTGATCGCGCCCTTGGTCGGCTTCAGCTTGCCCTTGACGCCGGGCGCGTAGGTCTCCTGCAGCAGCAGCGCCTCGTCGTTGGTGCCCTTCTTCTCGATCATCTTGACGAAGGCGTTGACGTGGTTGGCGCCGTTGTTGGGGTCGTCGTCGACGCCCTCCTCGGCGGCTTTGCGGCGCAGGCGCATGATCTGGTCCATCGGCGCGACGCCCTTGGGGCAGGCGTCGACGCAGCTGAAGCAGTGGGTGCAGTCGTAGATCCCGTGCGGATCGTGCGCCAGGTCGTGCAGGCGCTCCTTGGTCTCGGCGTCACGCGGGTCGCCGACGAAGCGGTAGGCCTTGGCCAATGCCGCCGGGCCGACGAAGTCGGGGTCGGCTTCCATCGAGAGGCAGGAGGAGACGCAGGCGCCGCACTGGATGCAGGCCATCGACTGGGTGATGTCGATCATCGACTCCGGCTCGACCACGTACTCGCGCTCGGGCGGGTCGCCGTGCGGCAGCAGCCAGGGGGTGACGCGGCGGATCTTGGTCCAGTGCGTCGACTCCATGTCGGTGATCAGGTCCTTGATCACGGGCATGTTCCCCATCGGCTCGACCACGATCGGGGACGTGCCGGTCCCTGAGTGCCCATTTGTGCCCCCCTGGACCGGCACGTCCGGGCGGCGGTTGGCTGCCTCGTGGGCCTCGCCGATCTGGGTCTTGCAGCCGAGGCCGGACTGGCCGTTGATCTTCATCCCGCAGGAGCCGCAGATCGCCGCTCGGCAGGAGCAGCGGACCGAGAGCGAGCCGTCGTCGCGGTCTTTGGCCTGCAGCAGGCCGTCGAGGACCGAGAGCGAGGGATCGAGGTCGACGTCGAACTCCTCCCAGTAGGCGGCCTCGCCCGACTCGGGCTGGTAGCGGCGGACTTTCAAGGTGTACTCGGCCATCAGTACTTCCTCTCTTCGGGCTCCCACTGGGTGATCGTCACCTCGGAGTAGGAGATCTCCGGGCCATCGTCGTTCAGCTGCAGGTCGATGTGCTTGAGCCACTCCTCATCATTGCGCTCGGGGAAGTCCGTCCTGTACTGGGCGCCGCGGCTCTCCTTGCGCTCGATCGCCGCGACGCAGGTGCACTCCGCGTTGTCGAGCATGTAGCCGAGCTCGATCGCGGCGAGCAGATCCTGGTTGAAGACCTTGCCCTTGTCGTCGATGTAGGCGCTCTCGGCCTCGCCCTTGAGCCGGCGCACGGTCTCCAGCGCTTCGGCGATCCCGGCCTCGTCGCGGAAGACCGCGACCTTGGCGTCCATCGTCGTGCCCAGCTCGTGCTTGATCTCAGAGACGCGCCGGCCGGAGCCCTTCTCGCGCGCGGAGATCGCGTCGATCTGGGCCTGCTCGGCCTCCAGCACCGAGCGCGAGGGCCGCGAGCCCTCGGTCCGCTTGGCGCGCGCGGCCGCGTCGACGCCGGAGCGGCGGCCGAAGATCAATGTGTCGAGCAGCGAGTTGGCGCCGAGCCGGTTGCCGCCGTGGACCGAGACGCAGGCGGTCTCGCCGGCGGCGTAGAGACCTGGGACGTCGGTGCGCCCGTCGACGTCGGTCTTGACTCCGCCCATCGTGTAGTGGTTGCCGGGCTTGATCCGGATCGGTTCGCGGGTGATGTCGACGCCGGCGAAGTCACGGCCGACGAGGACGATCTCGCGCAATGCCTCGTGCACGCGCTTTTTCGGCACGACGGTGATGTCGAGCGCCACGGTCCCGTCCTCGAATCCGCGCCCCTCGTTGATCTCGGTCTGCTCGGCGCGGGAGACGACGTCGCGCGAGGCCAGCTCCATCTTGTTCGGCGCGTAGCGCTCCATGAAGCGCTCGCCCTTGGCGTTGAGCAGGTGGGCGCCCTCGCCGCGGGCGCCCTCGGTGATCAGGAAGCCCTTGCCCGCCAGCGTCGTCGGGTGGTACTGGATCATCTCCATGTCCATCAGCTTCGCTCCGGCCCGGTAGGCCATCGCGATCCCGTCGCCGGTGCAGATCAGCGCGTTGGTGGTCGGCTGCCAGACCTGGCCGTTGCCGCCGCAGGCGAGGATCACGGACTTCGCCTCGAACAGCTCCATCGAGCCGTCGGCGACGTTGCGGGTGACGACGCCGCAGCACTCGCCCTGCTCGTCGAGCGCCAGCGCCGTGCAGAACCACTCCTCGTAGCGGGCGACCTGCTCGGAGTGCTTCATCAGCTGCTCGTAGAGGACGTGCATGATCGCCTGGCCGGTGATGTCGGCGACGTAGTAGGTGCGGGCGGCGGAGGCGCCGCCGAAAGCGCGGGTGCCGAGCCTGCCCTCCTCGTTGCGGTGAAAGGTGACGCCTAGGTGCTCGAGGTGGAGGATCTCCTCCGGCGCCTCTTCGCACATGATCGAGATCGCGTCCTGGTCGCCGAGGTAGTCGGAGCCCTTGACCGTGTCGAAGGCGTGCGACTCCCAGGAGTCGCCGGGGTTGAGCGCCGCGTTGATCCCGCCCTGGGCGGCGTTGGAGTGGGAGCGGACCGGATGGACCTTGCTGACGATCCCGACCGAGACGCCCTGCTCCGCGGCGGCGAGAGCGGCGCGCTGACCGGCAAGGCCGGCGCCGATCACCAGTACGTCGTGGGTTGGCACGGCGGCGATCCTATAGAGGCGAAATCCGAGCGCGAAGTCGGATTTCCGTCCCCCAGCTCCGGTCGCAACGCTTTTTCGATGCATTGCATTGATTACGCGTTTCGGCCAGGGGAGGGAGGGAGACCCCTACCATTGCCTCATGTTCGGCGGCAGCTCGATCACGCTCTTCCACGTGCGCGGAATCCGCGTCGCGGTCGACTGGTCGTGGTTCCTCGTCCTCTTCCTGGTGATCTTCTGGCTCTCCAGCTTCTACGGCGACCTCCTCGGCGAAAGCTCCAGCTCCTCGACGGCATTCGGCCTCGCCGTGCTCAGCGCCGCCGGCTTCTTCGGCTCGATCGTCCTGCACGAGCTGGGGCACGCCTTCGCCGCCCGGCGCAACGGGATTGGCATCACCAGCATTCAGCTCTGGATCTTCGGCGGCATGGCGCGGATGGACCGCGAATCCGAAACGCCGGCGACCGAGTTCAAGGTCGCCGCCGCAGGGCCGCTGGTGACGTTCGCGATCATCGTCGTTCTCACCGCGACCGGCCTGGCGGCAATCGGCTGGGACGAGTTCCGCCGTTCGGCCCTGGTCGAGAGCAGCGCTCAGGTCTCGGGCTTCTGGGCGATGATCGCCTGGCTTGCCTCGATCAACCTGCTCGTCCTCGTCTTCAATCTGCTGCCCGCCTTCCCAATGGACGGAGGCAAGATCGTCCGCGCTATCGCCTGGTGGCGGACCGGCGACCGCAACGCGGCAACCCGCTTCGCCGCCAATCTCGGGCGCGTCTTCGCCTATCTCTTCATCGGCGGCGGTCTGCTGCTGATCTTCAGCGGCGCCTTCGTCGCCGGCATCTGGCTGGCGATGATCGGCTTCATCATCAACGGCTCGGCCCGCGCGGCGGCGATGCAGACGGCGGTCGGCGGCCGCATCTCCCAGCTCGTCGTCGCCGACGTGATGGACCGCGAACCCGTCTCGATTCCAGGCGAGCTTTCCGTCGAACAGGCCCTCGACGAGTACTTTCTCCGCTACCGCTGGCCCTGGTTCCCGGTCGTCGACGCCGCGCACAACTTCCTCGGCCTCGTCGTCCGGGATAAAGCGGATGAGGTGCCCGAGAGCTCACGCGCCACCTCCTTCGTCTCCGACCTGCTCGAGCGCGATGACGGCACCTTCCAGGTGCGCGAGGACGCCCCGCTCGACTCGCTCCTATCCAACCGCTCGCTGCGCCGCTTCGGCGCCGTGATGGCCGTCGACGCTCACGGCCGCCTCGCCGGGGTAATCACAGCGGAGCAAGTAGGGCGCGCCCTGAGAGACGCCTCGCGCTGAGGGAACGGGGCAGGGGTGGAGCGTCTTGTACTTTTCCGCACCTATCCCCTCGGCGAGAGCCGCCCTGCTTAGAGGCGGAATAAGTTAAGCGGAACCCCTGCCCCGTTCCCTCTACCTACTGCGGCTACTGCGGGCGATGGCGCTCGATGATTGAGCTGAAGTCGGTTCCGGCCGGGAGCGTGCCGAAGGCCTGGCCCCAATCGCCGGAGAGGCGGGAGGCGCAGAAGGCGTCGGCGACGGCCGGGTCGCCGTAGCGGACAAGCAGCGAGGCCTGCAGGGCGATCGCCATCCGTTCGACGATGCGGCGGGCGCGCTCTTGGATCGTCTCGATGTCGCCGGGGATCTCGTCGCGGAGGGAGCTGACGTAGGCGTCCAGCTTCGGTTCGGCGCCGGCCGCCTCGAGGACCTCGCCGAAGAAGGCCTCGACCGAGGCGGGGTTCTTCACCATCGCGCGCAGGACGTCGAGGCACTGGACGTTGCCCGAGCCCTCCCAGATCGAGGCGAGGGGCGCCTCCCGGTAGAGGCGGGGCAATCCCGATTCCTCGACGTAGCCGTTGCCGCCGAGGCACTCGAGGCACTCGACCGCGTGCGAGGGGGCGCGCTTGCAGAGCCAGTACTTGAGCACTGCGTTGGAGAGGCGGCGGAACTCGATCGCCTCGGCATCGCCGGCCGCGACCTCGTCGTAGGAGCGGGCGAGGCGCATCGCCGAGACCGTCGCCGCCTCGGACTCGACGCAGAGGTCGGCGAGCACGTTGCGCATCAGCGGCTGGTCGATCAGCTCCTTGCCGAAGGCGGCCCGGTGGGCGGTGTGGTTGAGCGCCTGGACGACGCCGGCTCGGTAGCCGCAGGCGGCGCCGATCACGCAGTCCAGCCGCGTATGGTTGACCATCTCGATGATCGTCGGCACGCCGCGGCCCTCCTCGCCGACCATCCGCGCCCAGGCGCCGCGGAACTCGATCTCGCTGGAGGCGTTGGAGTGGTTGCCGAGCTTGTCCTTGAGTCGCTGGATGTGGAAGGGGTTGCGCTCGCCGTCGGGCGTCCAGCGCGGCATCAGGAAGCAGGAGATGCCCGACTCGGTCTGGGCGAGGACGAGGAAGGCATCGCACATCGGCGCCGAGCAGAACCACTTGTGGCCGATCAGCTCGTACTCGGCGCCGGGGCCGCCGCCGTTCAGCGGCGTCGCCGTCGTCGTGTTGGCGCGCACGTCGGAGCCGCCCTGCTTCTCGGTCATCGCCATCCCGCAGAGCGCGCCGCTCTTGCGCTCGGCCGGCATCGAGCGCTCGTCGTAGTCGAGCGAGAGGAAGCGGTCCTCCCACTCGGCGGCCAGCTCGGGCTGCTTGCGCAGCGCCGGGATCGCCGAGTAGGTCATCGAGATCGGGCAGCCGACACCGCTCTCGGCCTGCATCAAGAGCATGAACATCGCCGCGCGGGCGACGTGGGCGCCGGTCCCTGGTTCGCGCCAGGGCGAGGCGTGCAGGCCGTGGCTGACGCCGATCCGCATCAGCTCGTGCCAGGAGACGTCGAACTCGACCTCGTCGATGCGGTTGCCGTAGCGGTCGTGCGTGCGCAGCTCGGGCTTGCGTTCGTTGGCCTCGAAACCCCAGCGGATCGTCTGTCGCGAGCCGCAGATCGCGCCCAGCTCGCGCGCCCGCTCCTCGGCCCACTCGGCGCCCTCGCGCCGCAGCGCCTCCTTCAGCGGCGTATCTGCGTCGAAGGGGTTGTAGTCCTCCAGCGGCGGGGCCTGGTTGAAGACCTCGTGGGTGGCGGAGGAGCGACGCTCTGCTGTGGCCATCGCCGTCATTGTTGCATCGACGACGTGGGCGAGACGCAGTGTCGAGAAGAGGAGCCCGACCAGCGGTGCGCGAAGATTGGCGCGTGTCCCACGACCTCGAGGACGCACTCGCGATACGGAAGGCTGTCGAGGCGCTTGGCTTCGACATCTACGAGCCTCTGGCGGCGTATCCGGAGGCGGTTTACACGAGGGCCGAGCTGCAGGCGATTCTCAGTCATGAGTTGGTGGGGAGGTCGTACGAGCCGCCGATCAAGGCCAGGGCGAAGCTCGCAAAGCAGGATGTGGCCGCGGCCTTGGGCTATCCCGTTCCCTCGAGCCTGAAAAGGACCAAGCCACGGCTCCCCGGCCAGGACCTCGACGTATACGTCCAGCAGAGCGACAACTTGCAGATCTGGAACGACGAGGTGAGCCCGACGCGGCGCTACGCCGTCCTGCGGGTCGACGGGGAGAGCCGGGTGACGTCGGTTCGGGTCGTCGAGGGAACCGAGCTGGCGAGGTTCGACAGCACCGGCACCCTGACCAGCAAGTACCAGGCAAGGCGTCGGCCGGGAAGGTCGGGCAGCACTCTCGTCAGCGACAGCGACACCCCCGAGCTCATCGCCGAGCTCGCCCCGGTTCGCGCATGCGACGGCACCGAGATGGGAGCGATGCTGCCCACCGACTCACCCACATACCGGCGTGTTCTGAAAATCGCGGAGCTGCATGCGCTGTTGCTGGGCATGGTGGGATGCGAGTTGCCCTACTCGCCAAGCGAGAGACTGCGCGGCGAGCTGCTTCACCGGCTAGCGTGCGAAACACTCGGCCTTGCGGCCTACGCGGACACCGGCCAGTTTCCAGACATCGCCTGCCAGGCGCTCGAGGTCAAGCTCCAGACCAAGGGGACGATCGACCTCGGTCTCATCTCGCCGGCCAGCGAAGAGCCGGCCTTGACCCTGTCGCCCCGCCTTCGCCACTGCGACGTCAGGTACGTGGTGGCCTACGCGGTCCACGACGGGGATGTGCTGCGCATCGAGCATGTCGTCACCTCGCCCGGAAAGAGCTTCTTCGACGAGTTCAAGCAGTTCGGGGGGATGGTCCAGAACCGCAAGCTCCAGCTACGCCTGCCGAGCGGGTTCTTCGAGGCCGAATAGCTCGTATATCGCGGCATCGAGGACGGATTCGGTTGCCGACCGAGCGTCGACGTCGCCGTCCTGTGCCCAGAGCTGCTCGACCAGGTTGGCGATGTCTCTGGCCGCCTCCGAGCTCACCTGTGGCAGCGGGAGCCCTTCCACGTACTGCGTTATGAACCGCCGCCGCCCCGCGTACAGGCGATTGCCGCAGCAGAGGTCGTAGTAGCGAACCGCGAACGACGAGTTCGCCACCGCAATGGCCAGGGCTATGTCGCGAGGCGGAACGTCGGCGCAGGACAGCCAGTAGCAGTCGCCGTTGACGATCGCGCCGCTGTCATCGAGAAAGAACCGCGGCTCCTCCGAGATGTCGGGCCAGACCAGCTTTGGCGCGGCCCATGCATCCGGTTGCTGCGGGACCCAGACCTCATACCAGGCTCGACCAGCCTTTCGGACGTAGGCGCGGCCCTCCAACCGCTCCCGGTGCTGTTCGAGATAGGCGGCCGCGCGCGGATACGCATCGAGGGAGATCGCGCGCCTCTTCCCCTCCGAGACCTCATGCGTGTAGAGAACCGTGCGAGCCGGCGCCTCTCCGACCCGCCACCGAGACGCCACATGATGGGTGAGCAGCGGGTGGAGCAGGGAATCCTCCGGCCTCAGCCGATGGGGCAGGTCGTCCCAAGAGGTCCGGATGAAGACGCTGTCGGCGGTCGTCTTGATGCCGACGCGGATCGCCCCCAGGTCGCCGAACCGTCCCGCCGAGTGTTCCTCGACGGTATCCAGCCAGCGTGAGTTACTGGGCGACCTCAGCTGCCAGGGCTGCCCGCTTTTGGGCTTTGCCAACTCCCCGCGTTCGATCGCAAAGCAGCGCGTGCCGACTTTGACCGCACCCTCCATCTCGTCTTCCAGGGCCTGCAGCAGAGACGCCGTCTCTGCTGTCGTGCTCGCATCGGACTGGCCCTCGTAGACGCGGACGTATTTCCCGATGTCGCCTTTACGGCTCTTCGCTTGCCGCGCCACCAGCACCGCAGGCAGGACGGCCGCCTCGAAGAGCTTCGAATCGCCGAGGTCCCACAGCTCGGCGATCTCGTAGCGCTGCTCGAGCAACGCTCGCAGCGATTGTCCCCCCTTGGTGGAGAGGAAGCGATTTGAGCAAAGCAGCGCCAGAACGCCTCCGTCGCCGAGGCTGGCGGTCATCTCCGCGACAAATGCGTGGTAGAGGTCGACCCGACCGGTCAAGTCGAACCGGCGCGCCAGCGCCTGAGCGCGGGTGGCGCCGAGGACTTGCGTCCTGACATAGGGCGGATTCGAGATGATCAGGTCGACTTCGCGAGCCGGCAGAGACTGTTGCCACGTCTCCCCATCGATGAAGTCGCGACACTGCAGGGAGACGCTAGCGGCGAGCGCGTCATCGAGGCGATTCTCGGCCGCGATAACGGCTGCGCTGTCCCTGTCTATGCCAGCTAGATGCGGCGCGGGGAGCCCTGCCCCCGCCGCCTCGCTCGCGACCGCCAGCAGCAACTCGCCGTCTCCACAAGCTGGGTCGAGAACGACGGAGGACCGTCGCTTGGACAGCATGGGGAGCGCCCGGCGCGCGACGAACCTGGCGAGGCTCGGCGGCGTGTAGTGGACTCCGTGGCTCTTGCGGATTCTGTCGGCGGCGGGTTTGGCCCTTCGTTCGTCTGCCAGCTCCGGAAGCGCCTGCGTCATGAGTGCAGGACAGAATATGCGCGTCTTCGGATCGCCATGCGCGGACCCCAGGTCAGCCGCGGCCCCTCTGCTTCGGCGATTCCGTGCCTGCTGCGGTGCCGGTAGCATCGCCGGCCGCGTGGCGAAGATCGCTGTCAAGAACCCGGTCGTCGAGCTCGACGGCGACGAGATGACCCGGATCATCTGGTCGTTCATCAAAGAGCAGCTGATCCTGCCCTACCTCGACCTCGACCTCGTCTACTTCGACCTCGGGATCGAGAGTCGCGAGGCGACCGGCGACCGGATCACGGTCGACGCCGCCAACGCGATCAAGCAGCACGGCGTCGGCGTCAAGTGCGCGACGATCACCCCCGACGAGGCGCGCGTCGAGGAGTTCGGACTGAGCGAGATGTATCGCTCGCCGAACGGGACGATCCGCAACATCCTCGGTGGGGTCATCTTTCGCGAGCCGATCGTGATCTCGAACATCCCGCGTTTGGTCCCCGGCTGGACGAAGCCGATCGTGATCGGCCGCCACGCCTTCGGCGACCAGTACCGCGCCACCGACACCCTGATCCCCGGCGAGGGCACCCTGACCCTCACCTATACGCCCAAGGACGGCAGCGAGCCGATTGAGCTGGATGTGTACGACTTCCCCGGCCCGGGGATCGCGATGGCGATGTACAACCTCGACGACTCGATCCGCGACTTCGCCCGCGCCTCGATGCGTTACGGGCTCGACCGCGGCTTCCCGGTCTACCTCTCGACCAAGAACACGATCCTCAAGCGCTACGACGGCCGCTTCAAGGACCTCTTCGCCGAGGTCTACGAGAGCGAGTTCAGGGCCGACTTCGAGGCTGCCGGCCTCACCTACGAACACCGCCTGATCGACGACATGGTTGCGGCGGCGCTGAAGTGGGACGGAGGCTACGTGTGGGCCTGCAAGAACTACGACGGCGACGTGCAGTCGGACACCGTCGCCCAGGGGTTCGGCTCGCTGGGATTGATGACGAGCGTGTTGATGAGCCCCGACGGTCGTACCGTCGAGGCCGAGGCCGCGCACGGAACCGTCACCCGTCACTATCGACAGCATCAGGCGGGCGAACCGACCTCGACCAACCCGATCGCCTCGATCTTCGCCTGGACCCGCGGCCTCGCTGCCCGCGGCCGTCTCGACGGCACGCCCGAGGTCTCGCGCTTCGCCGAGACCCTGGAGCGGGTCTGCGTTGAGACGGTCGAAAGCGGAAAGATGACCAAAGACCTCGCCCTGCTCGTCGGTCCCGACCAGGAACACCAGACGACGCAGGAGTTCCTAGCCTCGATCGACGAGGCGCTGAGGCAGGCAATGACCTAGGCCGATGGGCCGGTACGTCAAGTTTGCCTTGACGTATCGGCCCATCGGCCCCAGAAAGGAGACTCAGTGAGCACCCCCGTGAAAGTCACCGTCACCGGCGCCGCCGGGCAGATCGGCTATGCACTCCTCTTCCGCATCGCCAGCGGCCAGATGCTCGGCCCCGAGACGCCGGTCGAGCTCAGCCTGCTGGAGATCCCCGATGCCGTGAAGGCGGCGGAGGGCACGGCGATGGAGCTCGACGACTGTGCCTTCCCGCTGCTGCGCAAGATCGACATCTTCGACGACCCCAGGGCCGCCTTCGACGGTTGCAACGTCGGCCTGCTCGTCGGCGCCCGCCCGCGGGGTCCCGGTATGGAGCGTTCCGACCTGCTCGAGGCCAACGGCGGCATCTTCAAGCCGCAGGGGGAGGCGATCGCCGCTGGCGCGGCCAGCGACGTGCGCGTGCTGGTCGTCGGCAATCCCGCCAACACCAACTGCCTGATCGCGATGTCGAACGCCGACGGCGTGCCGCGCGAGCGCTTCACGGCGATGATGCGCCTCGACCACAACCGGGCGATCGCCCAGGTGGCGAACAAGCTCAGCGTCGAGATTCCCGCCGTCACGAACATGACGGTTTGGGGCAATCACTCGACGACCCAGTATCCCGACCTGGTCAATGCCAGAGTGGGCGGCGAGAGCGCCTGGGACGCCGTCGACGACGAAACTTGGATCGCCGACGAATTCATCCCGCGGGTGGCGAAGCGGGGAGCGGCGATCATCGAGGCGCGCGGCGCCTCCAGCGCGGCGTCGGCCGCCAACGCGGCGATCGACCACGTACGCGACTGGGTGCTGGGAACGCCCGCCGGGGACTGGGTCTCGATGGGGGTTCCGTCGGACGGCTCCTACGGCATCGAGGAGGGGATCGTCGCCGGCCATCCCTGCGCCTGCTCGGCCGGCGAGTGGTCGGTCGTCGAGGGGCTCGACGTGCCCGATTTCTCTCGCGGCCGCATCGACGCAACCGTCGCCGAGCTGCGCGGGGAGCGCGACTCGGTCAACGCACTCGGGCTGATCTAGGAGAGGCACGAAAAAAGCCGGCCTCCGTGGAGGCCGGCTTTTCAGTTGGCGATGCGTGCTGGCTAGGCGGGGTGGTATTCCCGGCCCTTCTTCTTGACCCGTCCCTCCTGCTCCAGTTCGCCGAGGACGCGGTAGAGGTAGTTCGGTTTGATTTTCATCTGCTTCGCAATCTCCGAGGCGCTGATCCCGGGGTTTTTCTCCACCAGGACCACGGCCTGGTCAGCGCGCGTCCCGCCACGACGGCGACGACGTTTGCGGGGCGCCGAGGCGGCCTTGGGGGGGCGACCGGGACCACGGCCGCTTCCACGTGGGCGACCGGGGCCGCGTCGGGTTACTTTTCCGCCGAGCTCGCTCAGTGCCCGCTCGAGGCGCTTGCGCTCCTCGTCGAGCTCTGCAAGTCGTTTCTTGACCAGGTCGAGGGCCTCGTCGAGTACGTTGCTGGTGCTGGGCATTTCTTTCCTTTCAGGAGCCCAACGGCTCCGGGTCGTCAGCTGCACTTAAGTGTGGCACAGTCACAGTGACGGTGAGACTTCATTTAGTCAAAACCAATGCTGTAGCTCTGGCCAATTAGATGACGAGCGGCCCGAACGTCAGATTTCCTGCGCCGCACGTTCCGCCTGACGCTCAGGCGAGATCCGTATCACCTTCCGTGCCAGACCTACCCGCTCAAGGGCACCAATAATCAAAGCTGAGATATCGATCTCCCACCGACGCAGTCCGTGGACGGCGGAACGCGGAAATGCATGGTGGTTGTGATGCCAGGACTCGCCGAGCGAGGGGATCGCCAGCCAGAACACGTTCGTGGACCGGTCGTCGAGGTCGAAGCGCCGGGTGCCGAAGAAATGGCACACCGAGTTGACGCTCCACGTCACATGATGCACAAAGAAAATACGCACCAAGCCACCCCATAGAAGACCGGTGGCGGCTCCCGTGAACGTACCTGTGACGACGTACCCCAGCAAGGCGGGCAGGGTGAGGCTGAGGGCGACGAGGGGCACGAAATGCCGGGCTATGGCCCGCATCCCGGGATCCTCGTAGAGGTCGGGCGCGTATCGCCGCCAGTCCGCGCGCCCCTGACTCGACATCAGCCAACCGGCGTGGGCGTGCCAGAGGCCGGCGGCGACGCCGCGCACGCCGTTCGCGTCTCCAACGTGCGGGCTGTGCGGGTCTCCGTCGACGTCGGTGTGCGCGTGGTGCTTGCGGTGGTCGGCGACCCAGGCGATCACCGGGCCCTGGACAGCCATTGAGCCGAGTACCGCGAACGCGTATTCGAGCCACTTCGGCGTCTGGAACGAGCGGTGGGTGAGCAGGCGGTGGAAGCCGATCGTGATCCCGACCGCGGTCAGCAGGTACATCGCCGCGGCTATCGCCAGGTCGCCGGTCCCGACGAGGTCGTTCCAGAGCAGGGCAATCGCGGCGAGCGTGGCGAAGAAGGGGACGACGACGGCGCCGAGGTTTGCGGCCTTCTCGCCGCGGGTCATCTCAGCCATCGGTTGGAGCCTATGCCTCGCGCCGCAACAAGAATTAGGCTTCAAGTCAAGTCTTGATTCCGTTTTTCATAACTTAAATGACAAGTCTTGCCACGAATGAGCCCTGGCGGGGTCTCGATGCGTCGGTCGCCGACCTGGTCGAGCCCGAGCTGGAGGCGATCACGGCCGAGATCCTCGAGACGATCGCGGCCGAGGTCCCCGAGTACGCGCGGCCGCTGGAGGGCGCCTTCGGCCGCGGGATCCGGCGCGGCGTCGGCGAGGCGCTGAGCCAGTTCGTCGCCCTGATCCGCGACCCGGAGGCGGGCCGGACCGGACGCGAGGTCTACGTAGAGCTGGGACGCGGCGAGTTGAGGCAGGGGAGGACGCTCGACTCGCTGCAGGCCGCCTATCGCGTCGGCGCCAGGGTCGCCTGGCGGCGCATAGCCCTGGCCGGGAGGCGGGCGCAGCTCGACCCGGAGGCGCTCAGCCTTCTCGCCGAGGCGATCTTCGCCTACCTGGACGAGCTCTCCGCCGACTCGGTCGAGGGATACGCGGAGGCGCAGGCGGAGATCGCCGACCTGCGCCGCCGCCGCGAGCGCGAGCTGGTCGCCCTGCTGATGCGCGAGCCGACGGCCGCGGAGGCCGACGTGGGCGCCGCCGCCAAGGCAGCGGGTTGGAAGCTGCCGCGCCGCGTCGCGGCGCTGGCCTGCGCCGAGGAGGATGTCGGGAAGCTGGCCCGCACGCTGCCGAGCGACGTGCTGGTCGCCGAGCTCGACCACTCCGGCTGCGTGCTGGTGCCCGACCCCGACGGCCCAGGGCGCCGCCGCGCGCTCGGGCGCGCGGCCGGCGATTTCGCCGCCGCGCTCGGCCCGTCCGGCGCGCCGTCGGAGCTGCGCCGGTCGTGGGCGCTGGCCGTGGCGGCGCTGCGCGCCGTCGACGCCGGCGTGCTGGAGCCGTGCGGTCTGCTCAGGGTCGACGAGCACCTCGCGGCACTGCTGCTCAACGACGGAGGGGAGCTGGTCGGCCGCATCGCCGCCACCCGCCTGGTGCCGCTCGACGCGTTGAGCGCCGGCTCACGCGCTCGGATGGAGGAGACCGCGCTCGCCTGGATCCGGCAACGCGGCAACGCCGTCGCGATGGCGAGCGAGCTCAACCTGCACCCGCAGACGGTGCGCTACCGCCTGCAGCGGTTGCGCGAGCTGCTCGGCGATCAGCTCGAGGATCCTGATGCCCGCTTCGAGCTGGAGCTCGCTTTGCGGCGGCGCGGCATCGTCCGGAACACCGCGTCCCAGATCGGCGAGGAGACGCCGAAGCCGTAGCGGTGATCCTGGAAGTGGTGGCGCATGTGCTGCTCGCGTAGGCGCTTGCCGAGCTCGGAGCGGGGCACGAAATGGTGCACGTAGTAGTGCGTGTAGTCGTAGATCAGGTAGCCGAAGATGAAGCCGGCGAAGAGCGGGTAGGCGGCGGGCGTGCCGAAGATCAGCGTGAAGCCGAAGAAGAAGAGCGCCGCGAGCGGGATCGCGACGGCCGGTGGCATCACCAGCCGCAGCTTGTCGTTGGGATGGTCGTGGTGGACGCCGTGGATGATGAAGTGCATCTGACGCCCGAAGGCGTTGTCTGGCTGCCAATGGAAGACGAGCCGGTGCAGCCAGTACTCGGTCAGGGTCCAGATCGCGACGCCGGCCAGGCTGAGCCCGATCAGCTGCAGCGGGCCGTAGCCGCGCGCCGCGCCGAGCCACTCCATAGCCACCACCACCGGCACGAAGACGATCGCCGGGATCGACGGATGCACCCGGGAGAAGAAGTTGAGGAAGTCGCTGTCGAACAGCTGCGGGGACGCCGCGAGCTTGTCGGTACGGCTGGGGGAGTCCATCCACGGCAATGGTAGCGACGGGCTCCCCGCGCCTTCCGCAAGAAGCGGGGAACTCGTGACGCGACTGTGTCAAAGACGTTGCGCTTTGCGGAATTGCCACGCACGAAACACGCACGGAATTGACAACATCGCGCTCGTGCCGCGCAAGCCCAAGCCGCCCACCTGCGAGGACTGCTACTTCCGCCGCAACACCCTCTGCGCGCTCGAGCTCGAGGAGCCCTGCACGACGTTCCGTCCCAACCGGCCGGAGGGGCTGGTGCCGCCGAAGCAGCCGGTGCTGCTGATGCGGCCTCCCCGTTGGGCGGCGCAGAGGCAAGCTGCGTAGCGGCCGCGGCGGGCCCAATCGCCGCGAGCAGCCGAGCTGGTTAATGTTTCGACCTGATGCCGGAGCGCGATCTCTATGCGTGGGCGCGGACCACGTACGTCAGCCGCAGGAGCAGGGGTTTCACTCCCAACGTGGACGTCTACTACAGCGGCGATCCGCAGCGAGCGGTTGTCAAGGTGGATCTGGCCGGCGTCAAGCTGGACGAGGTCGGGATCGAGGTGAGCGGGCGGCAAATCGCGATCATGGGTGAGCGCCAGGTCCAGGAGAGCGAGGGCCGCGTCTACCAGCAGGTCGAGATCGAGTCGGGCCCTTTCCGCCGCGTTGTTGAGCTGCAGGTCGACGTCGACGCCGAGAAGGCGACGGCCAACTACGAAGACGGCGTGCTGCGGATCGACCTGCCGCTGCGGGATCCTTCCGAGTCGACCCGCCGCGTCCCGATCGGGAGGGAATAGGGCCGGTGGAGGGGAGCCCGGTCCTCGAGGTCGTCGAATCTCCGCTCGATGCCGAGGACGCGATTCGCGCCAGTGAGCCTTTGCCCGACGCGCTGCCGGTTTTGCCGCTGCGCGAGACGGTCACCTTCCCCGAGACGCTGACGCCGCTCGCCGTCGGTCAGGAGCGCTCGATCAGCCTCGTCAACGACGTGCTCGGCGCCAACCGCATGCTGGCGATGGTCGCCGCCCGCGACCCCGAGAACGAGGAGCCCGGACCGGACGATCTCTACGACGTCGGTGTCGTCGGCGTCGTCGCCCGCATGCTCAAGGTTCCCGACGGGAGCCTGCGCATCCTCGTCCAGGGCATGCAGCGGGTGCAGCTCGGGCCGTACGTCGCCGAGGAGCCCTACCTGGTCGCGCGGATCGCCGAGCTGCCCGATGTGGTCGAAGACGGCAACGAGCTGGAGGCGCTGACCCGCAACGTGCAGCGCACCTTCTCGGAGATCATCGAGCAGATCCCGTACCTGCCCGAGGAGCTGCAGATGGCGGTCGCCAACATCGACGACCCGGCGGCGCTCGCCCACCTGATCGGCGGCGCCCTGCGCATCTCGACCGAGGAAAAGCAGGAGCTGCTCGAGGAGGCGAACGTCGTCGCCAGGCTGCGGCGCCTCTCCCAGATCCTCGCCCGCGAGCTGGAGGTCGTCCAGCTCGGCACGCAGATCCAGTCGCAGGTCGAGTCGGAGATCGACAAGGGCCAGCGCGAGTTCTTCCTGCGCCAGCAGCTGAAAGCGATCCAGGACGAGCTCGGCGAGGGCGACGAGCAGCAGGCCGAAGTCAACGAACTGCGCGAGAAAATCGAGGAGGCGAAGCTGCCCGAGCACGCTCAGAAGGCGGCCGACCGTGAGCTGGCGCGGCTCGAGAAGCTGCCGCCCGCGGCGGCCGAGCACGGCGTGATTCGCACGTACCTGGAGTGGCTGGTCGAGCTGCCCTGGTCGGCGCAGACCGAGGACAACCTCGACGTCGCCCATGCGCGGGAGGTGCTCGACGCCGACCACTACGACCTCGAGAAGGTCAAGGACCGCATCCTCGAGTACCTGGCGGTGCGCAAGCTGAAGCCGGACTCGCCTGGCCCGATCCTCTGCTTCGTCGGCCCGCCGGGGGTCGGCAAGACCAGCCTCGGTCGGTCGATTGCGCGGGCGTTGGGCCGCGAGTTCGAGCGGATCTCGGTCGGCGGCGTCCGCGACGAGGCGGAGATCCGGGGCCACCGCCGCACCTACATCGGCGCGATGCCGGGGACGATCGTGCGCGCATTGCGCGACGCCGGCTCGCGCAACCCCGTCTTCATGATCGACGAGATCGACAAGATGGGCGCCGACTTCCGCGGCGACCCGGCCTCGGCGATGCTCGAGGTGCTCGACCCGGCGCAGAACGACTCCTTCCGCGATCACTACCTCGACCTCGAGTTCGACCTCTCCGAGGTGCTCTTCATCGCCACGGCCAACGTGCTCGACACGATTCCCGGTCCGCTGCAGGACAGGATGGAAACGATCGAGCTGGCCGGTTACACGCTCGACGAGAAGAAGCACATCGCCCGCAAGTACCTCGTCCCCCGCCAGATCGAGGCAAACGGGCTGAAGCCGTCGCAGATCGAGTTCGCCGACCCGGCGCTGGCTGCGGTTGTCGAGGAGTACACCCGCGAGGCGGGCGTGCGCGGCCTCGAGCGGCAGCTCGGCACGATCTGCCGCAAAGTCGCGCGCGACGTCGCCGAGGGCAAGGCGAGCGGCAAGGTGAAGGTCTCGGCCAAGCGCGCCCGCGAGCTGCTCGGCCGCCGCCGCTTCTTCGCCGAGCAGCGGCGCCGCACGAAGGACCCTGGGGTCGCGACGGGTCTCGCCTGGACGCCGACCGGCGGCGACGTCCTCTTCATCGAGGCGACCTCGATGCCGGGCAGCGGCAAGCTGACGATCACCGGCCAGCTCGGCGACGTGATGAAGGAGTCCGCCCAGGCGGCGCTCTCCTACGTGCGCGGCCACTGGCGCGAGTTGGCGCCGAAGCTCGACGACGACTGGTTCGCCGGGCACGACATCCACATTCACGTGCCGGCGGGCGCCGTGCCGAAGGACGGGCCGTCGGCGGGGGTGGCGATGACCGTCGCGTTGGCCTCGCTGGTCAGCGGCCGCCACGTCCGCAACGACGTGGCGATGACGGGCGAGGTGACGCTGACCGGCCAGGTGCTGCCGATCGGCGGGTTGAAGGAGAAGTCGCTGGCGGCGCAGCGGGCGGGGATCAAACGCGTGCTGGTGCCCGAGCGCAACGAGGGCGACGTGGGGGAGATCCCCGAGCACGAGCGCAGCGAGCTGGAGTTCGTCTACGTGGACGAGGTCTCGGCGGCGATCGACGCGGCGCTCGCCTCCTGACGATGGAGGCGGTCGGAGCCCTCGACAGGCGCAGCCTGTCGACTTACCGGGAGGCCCTCGGCGAGGCGGTCCGCGCCCGCTCGCGGACGTTCTGGCTCGTCGCCGGCCTGACCGTCGTCGCCGCCGCGGTCCGCTTCGCGACGCTCGGCCTGCAGAGCTACCACCACGATGAGGTCGTCACCGCCGACCGGCTCCTGATCGGCAGCTTCTCCCACACGATGGACGCGGTCGGCTACAGCGAGTCGGCGCCGCCGCTCTACTACGCGCTGGCCTGGCTCTGGACCCAGGTGGCCGGCACGGCCGAGTTCGGCCTACGCTCGCTCTCGGCCCTCGCCGGCGTGCTCACGGTCCCGGTCGCCTACTGGATCGGCGTCGAGCTGCGCGGGAGGCGAACCGGGCTCGTGGCCGCGGCGCTGGTCGCCGTCAACCCGATGCTCGTCTGGTACTCGCAGGAGGCCCGCGCCTACTCGCTCTTCGCGCTGCTCGCCGCGCTCTCATTCCTCTACTTCCTCCGCGCCCTGGACGTGCCGGATTTTGACGGTCAAAAAAGGCACCGCAGGACCGGCACGTCCCGGGGGGGGAGGGAGGTGGTGCTGTGGGGGGTGTTCTCCGGCCTGGCTCTGGCGACGCATTACTTCGCCTTCTTCGCGGTCGCGGCCGAGGCGCTGTGGCTGCTGCGCCGTCGCGGGCGCGAGGCGCTGCCCGGAGTCGCGATCCTCGCTGCGTTCGGCGTGGCGCTGGCGCCCCTGCTCGTCCAGCAGATGTCCTACGAGCACGCCGACTGGATCTCCAACTTCACGCTTGGGCACCGGCTCGGCGAGACGGGCCCCACCTTCATGCTCGGCGAGACGGGCGATGTGATCGCGCGCCCCGGATATCACCTGCTGGCGGTGGTTCCCGGCCTCCTGGCGCTGGCCGCCCTCGTCCTCGTCTGGGTCCGCGGGCACGACGGCGACCGCCGTGCCGCTGGGATCGCACTGGCGATCGCCGCCGCGATCGTCGCGGTGCCTGCGGTCGTCGCTCTCCTCGCTCCCGGCCAGGACTTCGTCCTCGCCCGCAACCTGCTCGCCGCCGTGGTGCCCCTGCTGGCCGCGGTGGCCGTGGGCTGCACCCTGCCGTCCGCGCGCCGGACCGGCCTTGCGATCGGCGCCGTCCTGGTCGCCTACTGGTTTGGCTTCTCGGTTTGGGCGAGCGTCTCGACGGCGTTGCAACGGCCCGACTGGAGTGCGGTAGCCGCCGCGATTGGCAACGAACCGGAGCGCCCCCGCGCGATGGTGACCTGGACGATCGGCCAGGCGCCGCTGCGCTACTACCTCGATGACGGCGCCTTCCAGGTCTTCCCCTCCGAACCCCTCGCCTGGACGATCGGCGAAGTCGACTTCGTCTCCGATGGACCCGCTCCGCCGCCGCCGGCTCGGCTGCTGGGTCCCGGCTTTCGCCAGGTCGGATACGAGCGGGTCGGCCGCTTCTACGTTCGCCGCTACGAGCACTCGGGGTCCGGCCTGGCCCGGCTGCGCCTGCGCGCCCTGCGCAGCGCCGATCTCGGTTTTCGCAGCAATGGCGTCCTCCTGGATGGGATAGGCCCCGGGTGACAAGTGTCGATACAGCCGTCCCCGGGAACTAAATGAGAGTTATCCTGCGTCGGACCCGAGAACTGAGCGAGGAGAGGGCATGAGCAAGACACGAACCAGCCAGGCCGCCGACATCTATTCGACCGCGCGGGAGAACCCCTACGTCCAGCGTCTGATCGAGGACGAAGAGCTGCGCGACAGCCTCAAGAAGGCTTTCGACGCCGCGCGCAACGCCTACTCGCGCGCCAGCGGCAACGGCGGCGCCGTCAAGGCTGTGACCAGCGACAAGAAGGTGCAGAAGGACCTGCGCACCGCCGCCGAGAGCCTGCGCGACGCCTCCGAGGCGCTGCGGTCTCCGCGCAAGAAGCGCAAGAGCAAGCTCGGACGCCTAGTCCTCCTTGCTCTGGTCGGCGCCGGCCTCGCCCTGATCTTCAGCGAGGACGCGCGTAAGACGGTGCTCGATTCCCTCTTCGGAGCCGAGGAGGAGTTTGAGTACACCTCCACCACGAGCATCAACGGCGCCTGACCAGACGCCGCTGTGCGGCGTCTGGGTCCGCTTACCGGTAATAGACTGACTTCATGGAGGCGGCGACAAAGCCACGTGAGCTGAGCGGCGAGAAGGCCCAGCGCATCATCGACGCGATGCGCAAGAGCGTCGCCGAGCGCGGCGCCGCCGCCTCGACCTTCGAGCACGTCGCCCGCGAGGCGGGGGTGAGCCGCGGCCTGCTCCACTACTACTTCGGGACCAAGGAGCGGCTGCTGGTCGAGGTTGTCCGCCGCGACGCCGAGATCCGCGTCGCCCGCCTCGACGAGCCGCTGGCCAAGGCCGATTCCGTCGAAGACGTGATCGACGTCCTCGTCGCCAGCCTCACAGACATGATCGAGAACGACCCCGGCTTCTTCCTCCTCCTCTACGAGCTGTTCAGCGCTGGGCGCCGCAATCCCGACATCCACCACGAGGTCGGCCAGCTCTTCGAGCGCACCCGCTCGCACGTCGCCGAGGTGCTGAAGGCGAAGGACCGGGAGGGCGTGCTCAAGCTCCGCTACCCGGCCGAGGCGATCGTCTCCTACCTCTTCGCCGTCGGCGACGGCTTCGCCCTGCAGGCGCTCTCCGATCCTGAGCGCGATTACAGCGACGGGCTCGCCGCGGGCGCCGCGGCCGGCCGCTTCCTGCTGGGCTCCGAGTAGGGCTTCGTAAACAGCCCGCCGCGTGACGCCATTCACAGACGGGCAGCGGCTCGTTCGAAAGGCTGGCTGAGCAGCCAATGCACGACTTCATGATCAAGCTCGCCGGGTTCCTGGGCCGGCACCGCCGCTGGGTGCTCGTCGGCTGGATCGCCGTCGTCGTCCTCGCCCTGCCGGTCGCCGCGCACCAGACCGACCACCTGACCGGCGGCGGCTTCGACGTCCCCGGCAGCCAGTCGAAGGCGGTCAGCGACGCATTGCAGACGAGCTTCGCGGATGAGACGGGTGGGATCGTGGTGGCGCTGCGGGCCGAAGCGGGCGCCGGCGCCGCTGCCCGCGCCGCGGCGATCGCCAGGGTGCGCCGTGCCGTAGCCGGTCTCGAGGAAACGACCCTGTCAGCGGCCACCGTCCGTCGCGCCGAATTGGCGCTGCAGCGCACCGGCACGGCTCTGCTGCCGCTCGAGAGCGAACAGTCCTCCGACCGCCAGACCGACTCCGCCGTCACCCTGCGCGAAGAGCTCGACCCGGGCTCGGCGCGCGCCGGCGTTACGACCTACCTCGCCGGCCAGCCAACGGTCTGGGCCGGGATGCAGGAGCTCTCCAAGCAGGACCTCGCCAAAGCGGAGGTGGGCGGCTTCCCGATCGTCGCGATCATCCTCCTCGTCGTCTTCGGCTCACTGGCCGCCGCGGCGCTGCCATTGGCGCTCGGCTTCGTCAGCGTGATCGTCACCGGGGCGCTGATCTACTTCATCTCGCTGCAGATGGAGACCTCGGTCTTCGTCACCAACATGGCGTCGATGATCGGCATCGGCGTCGCGGTCGACTACTCGCTCTTCATCCTCGCTCGCTACCGCGAGGAGCGGGCGCGCGGGCGTACGCCCGACGACGCCCGAGCCGAGGCGCTCTCGACCTCCGGGCTGGCGGTGAGCTTCTCCGGCCTAGCCGTGATCGTCTCGCTGGCCGGGCTCTGGATGATCCAGAACCAGGCGCTGCGCTCGATGGCGCTGGGCGCGATGACCGTTGTCGCCGTCTCGATCCTGACCGCGACGACGCTGCTGCCGGTGCTGATAGCGATGCTCGGCGACCGGGTGCTGCCGGGCGGGGTCGTGGCAAGGGTCCTGGGCGTCTTCCGGCGACGCGGCGAGCGCCCGGGCCGCGAGGCATTCTGGGTGCGCTGGACGCGAACCGTGATGGCGCGTCCCTGGCTCGCGGTCCTCGGCACCTCGGCGGTGCTCCTCACCCTGGCGATCCCGCTGCTCTCGATCGAGACCGGGACCGAGGCGCTGAACCAGTTCCCGAAGGGCAGCGACGTGCGGGTCGGCAACGAGCTGGTCTCCAGGCAGCTCGGCGGTGGCACCGACCCGATCGACGTCGTCGCCGATTTCGGCCGCGGCGAGGTCTCGCGCGCCGACCGCGCCGCGCTCGCCGGCCTCGCCCGCACGCTGGTCGCCACCCCCGGCGTCGCTGCCGTCGCGCCGCCGGTCTTCGCCGGCGACCGGGTCCTGGTCCAGGCCACCCCGAGCACTCCCAGCGAGTCCGACGCGACGCGGGCATTGATCGTCCGCCTGCGCGACTCCGTCGTTCCGGCGACGTCTCTGAGCCACGTGGCGAGGGTCGACGTCGGCGGCGAAACAGCGCGCAGCAGCGACGCCCGCGCCCAGGTCAGCGGCTCGATGTGGAAGATCGTCCTCTTCGTCCTCGCCCTCAGCTTCCTAGTGCTGATGGTGATGCTGCGCTCGCTGGTGCTGCCGCTGAAGGCGGTGCTGATGAACCTGCTCTCGATCGGCGCCGCCTTCGGGGTGCTCGTCGCCGTCTTCCAGTGGGGCTGGCTCGACAGCGTGCTCGGCTTCGAAAGCCTCGGCGCGCTCGACACGATCAACGTGCCGCTGATCTTCGCCATCGTCTTCGGCCTCTCGATGGACTACGAGGTCTTCCTCATGTCGCGCATCCGCGAGCGCTACATGGAGCACGGCGACAACGAGCGGGCCGTCGCCGAGGGGCTGGCGAGCAGCGCCCGCACGATCTCCTCGGCGGCGCTGATCATGGTCTGCGTCTTCGCCGTCTTCGTCCTCACCGGCGTGCCCTCGATCAAGGAGCTGGGGATGGGCTGCGCGGTGGCGATCGCCCTCGACGCGACGCTCGTGCGCCTGATCCTCGTCCCGGCGGCGATGAAGCTGTTCGGCGACTGGAACTGGTGGATGCCGTCCTGGCTCGACCGGCTCCTGCCGCACCTCAGCTTCGAGGGGGGCGCGCCAACCCCCGAGCCCTCTACCTCCTAGCGGTCGTATTTGCTCCCGCTATGCGGCGACAACTACGACCGCAACGAAATACGCTGTTGGCATGAGCGACGATCTCGCCTTCGCGGGAGCGGCGAGGCAGGCGGAGATGGTGCGGGAGGGGGAGGTCTCCCCAACCGAGCTGGTCCAGCTCTACCTCGACCGGATCGCGCGGATCGATCCGCAGCTGAACGCCTTTCGCAAGGTGCTGGCCGAGAAAGCCCTGCTCGAAGCGCAGCAGGCCGAGGCGCGGCTGAAGGCGGGCGAGGAGCGGCCGCTGCTCGGCGTGCCGATCGCGATCAAGGACGAAGTGGACGTTGCGGGCGAGGTGAAGACGTTCGGGACCGATGCCTTCGAGGAGCCCGCGCGCGAGGACTGCGAGATGGTGCGGAGGCTGCGCGAGGCCGGCGCGATCGTGCTCGGCCTGACGCTGCTCCCCGAGCTGGCGATCTGCGGCTTCACCGAGTCGGCGACCTACGGCGTCACCCGCAATCCCTGGGACCCGCAGCGCAGCCCGGCTGGCTCGAGCGGCGGCTCGGCCGCGGCGGTCGCCGCGGGGCTCGCCCCGATCGCCTCGGCCGGTGACGGCGGCGGTTCGATTCGCCTGCCCGCGGCCTCTTGCGGCCTCTTCGGCCTGAAGCCCTCGCACGGGAGGGTCTCGTTCGCCCCCGGGCTCGAATACTGGAACGGGATGGCCGTGCTCGGCTGTGTGAGCCGCACCGTCGAGGACACGGCACTCTGGCTCGACGTGACCGCGGGAGGTTCAAAGGAGGCTGGGGCCCCACCGCCCCCGGAGCGCCCCTTCGTCGAGTCGGCCAAGACCGCGCCGGGCAAGCTGCGCGTCGCCTACTCGACTCTCGCGCCCCGCGCGGCGGCGCCGCCGACGGTCGACGACGTCGTCAAGGCCGCCGTCGACGACGCGGCCGGGCTGCTGCGCTCGCTGGGCCATGACGTCGCTCAGCGCGATCCGGACTGGGGCGGGATCGGCAACAACATCACGCCTCGCTTCCTGCGCGGCGTCTCCGACACGGTCGACGAAGTTCCGCACCCCGAGCGGCTCGAAGGTCGGACCCGCGGCTTCGGCCGGCTCGGCGGGATGCTCCCCGATGGCCTCTTCGAACGCGCCCTGCGCGGCCGCGAGGCCGACGCCGCCCGCGTCAACGCGATCTTCGACTCCTTCGACGTCCTCGTCACTCCCGTGATGGGCGGGACCGCGATCCCGGTCCGCCGCTGGGAGGGCAAGGGCGCCCTGCGCACGGTGATCGGCATGAGCCGCTTCTATCCCTACTGCGTCCCCTGGAACCACCTCGGCAACCCGGCGATGTCGGTGCCGATGGGCATCCACAGCGACGGCCTGCCGCTCGCCGTCCAGATCATCGGCCGCCCCGGCGACGAGGCGACTCTGCTCTCGCTCGCCGGCCAGCTCGAGGCGGAGCGGCCCTGGGCGGATAGGCGTCCGCCGATTTCCTAGCGAGGCGCGGACGACGAAGCGCCCGCCGCGGCGAACCGCGACGGGCGCTTGAGCTACTGGTGCTAGCGACCTGCTATTCGCTTGCCCTGACCAGCGGGGCTATGCCGAGGTCGATTTTGCCTTCGAGGATCGCCGAGTTGGAACCCGCCGGTGACGGCAGGCCGATGAGCGAGTTCACGAGCGGATCGACGAATAGCGAGAATAGGCCCCCGCATCCTTTCGCTCCCGGGGCGCCGAACGAGTTGTTCACGAGTTCGCCTCCGCTGAGGGTGATCAGCCCTTCTTCGCCGAAGATAAGTTCCCCGGGATCGCCGTGGATCGGTTCATTCGGCGGCGGCGGGGACGTTTCGCCGGTGGTGAAGTCGATCACGACCGGGTTTTTGTTCGAGCCGATGTAGCAGTTGCTGCCTAGGAACGCGTTGTCCAGCTTGATCTTCGTCGGCAGGCCGAGGGCGGTGCCCGTTTCTTCAAGGAGGTTCGAGGGCTCGATCTCGATGTCCGACGCGGGACCGGCCAGTTCAACCGTCGCGGTGACGCCGGTCAGTCCTTTGTTGATGTATTCGTTGAACAGGTTCTGGAGGTACTGCGGCCACCATGACGGAGCTTCGACTCCGAGGAGCCCCCCGGGCACCGGCTGTGGAGTTTTGACGAGGGTCTGGCCATTCTCGGCCGCGATGAAGACGCCTTCGCCTTCCGGGCCTTCTTCGAGCCCACCCTGCAGGATGACCGGGTTTTTGAGCGGCACCGTTTTCGCGCCGATCTGGAAGTAGCCGCCGTTCGATTCCGAGTAGACGCAGAATTCCACCGTTTCGGTGTTCAGTGGGCACTCGCCGAAGACGGCAAATTCGCCCGTCGGATGGTGCGACGAGGCAAGCGCCTGCGCGGGAATCACGACTGCTGCCAGCACGGCTACGGCTATCAAGAGCCTTCGCATTTGACTGGTCCTTTCCGTTGTCTCTTGCAACGGGCGGTCGCGACGACGACGTCATTCCGCTTCGGGGGAAAAGGACCCCCAGCACTTCCCTGTAGTTCACAAGCTGTGTCGACGGTGCAGCGACCGCGCCGTTCTTGCGAAGGAAGAATCTTTAGCAAAAAAAGATTCTCGATGTAGTCGTCCGGGTGCAGACCGGGCTCAAAGGATGTAATGTTTTGTCGTCAATTGAGCCCGCGGCCCGTCTTGCCTGCCGCCAGTTGGCCCGAAGAAGAGAATCACTGATCATTCAGTAATCGACTTGCAATCAATGATCGCTTTGTATAGGTTCGCGACGTGTCAGCGAAGGAGGGTGACTTATCGGGCCGCTCACGGTACACGGAGCGACGGTCGCGACGGCGCAGGGCGCCGGGCCGGCTGCTTGCTTTGTTCGCCTTCTTCGTCGCGGTCGGATCGGCGATTCCGAGCATGGCCGAGCTTCCCGAAGAAGCGCCGGAAGCGCCGGATCGCTCCCTTGAACCGCAGGCCGTCGCCGAACGCGAAGCCACGGAATACGCCTATTCCGACATCTCGGCCGCCGAAGAAGAAGATCTCTTGAGATCTGACTTCACCGCCCAGCTCGAGGAGCTCGAGTCGGATCCCGCTCGTCTGCTTTCCCGCGTTCAACTCGACCGGGTCTTCTCGCAGAGCGAAGCCCTGGTGTCCTGGGAAGGGGAGAAGGCGCTGCTCGAATCATCGATCCCGATCCAGGTTTCCGACGCGAGCGGAAAGATCGGCAAGGTCGATCTCGGCCTTGAGGAAACCGATCGAGGCTATGCCCCCGCCAATCCGATCGTCAGCCTCAGCCTTCCGGGTACGGGCGAAGGGCGGATTTACGTCGGGGACAGCGGCCTGGCCATCTCGGCCGAGGGCGCCAACCCCGGCACGACGGCTCGCACCTTCGGCGACGGGGACCTCTTCATTCCCGAAGTCCACGACGACGCGAGCCTCCTGCTCTCGCCGGTCGCGGGCGGCGTCGACGTATCGACCCTCCTGCTTTCCCGGGAAAGTCCCGAGCAGCTTCGCTTCGCGGTGACGCTGCCCGAGGAAGCCATCCTCGGGGCAAGCGAAAACGGCGGTGCCGAAGTGCTCGGCGGCGATGGCGGCCTGATCGCGAACGTTAACCCGCCGCACGCGGTCGATGCTCAGGGCACGGATGTCCCGGTGAGCCTGAGTGTCGAAAGGGGGTCGCTTGTCGTCGATGTTCCGCATCGATCGATGGACCTCGCCTACCCGGTGCTGGTCGACCCGGAAGTCGTCGAGAACTGGTCCGGCTGGAACGACAGCAGCGCTCTCGACTACTGGAATTGGCAGTGGAATACAGCCGGCGAAAAAGACTATCTCGGGAAAAAATCATGCATCGTGACGTGCTGGGGGACCGGGCTGTATGTCCGCTCGAAATCCGAATTCACGTACGGGGAAGGGAGCTACGGGCGCTGGTGGTACGTGCCCCAGGGCTCCACCACCTACATAAAGCAGGTTGTTCTAGGGCCGATGGCCTTCGATCCGCATGGCTGCACGGCAAACCAGCCACACGGCTACACCGGCATCTGGAACGACGGCGGGTGGTGGTCGGTTCTAGCCACCGCATATCCGTCGGCGTGGGTTGTCGACGAAGAAGCTTCGGGCCTGGGCGAAGGAGACCGGACGGCCTTCTTCGCCATGGGGGCGGCTAGCAAAACGAACATTAAATGCGGCCGCGACTACTGGCTAGGTGGCGTGACCCTCTATCTCGAAGATCCCGAGTCGCCGACGATCGCCTCGGTGACGGGATTGCCCTCGGGCTGGGTCAAGGGCAAAACCGAATTCACGGTAAGCGTCACGGCAACCGATCCCGGTCTGGGCGTGCAGGAAATCAAAGCGCTGGGCGGCCCGGCCGGGAAATGGAAATGGAACCAGTCGTCCTGCGCCGGGACGCGGAAAGACCCGTGCGCCAGCTCCCGCACCGGTCAGATCACGATCGACAGCGACGGGCTCTGGGAAGGGAAAGGAACGGTCGCGTTCCAGCCCTCCGATCCGACCGGCAAGGCCGCCAACTCAAAAAGCTATGAAGTCTGGGTCGACCGGCTGCCGCCGACCGTCGACCTCCAGGGCCAGCTCGCCAAAGCGACCGAAGAGGAGGGGGAAGAAGAGGTTCCGGCCGGCGAAGGCGATCAGCTCAGCCTGCCGACCTACAACCTCGACGTCGAAGCGTCCGACGCCACGTCGGGCACCGACTCCATCGAAGTCTTCCTCGACGAAAGCGAATCGCCGGAGCCAGCCGAAGCGCCGGAATGCGTCGCCGGCACCTGCACCCTGAGCTACCAGCTGCAGCTCGCTGGCCTCTCGGTCGGCGAACACGTCCTCCACGTGGTTGCGACCGACCAGGCCGAAAACGTTCAGAAACGGAATGTGGAGTTCGAATTCACGCCGGCCACGGGCATCAAGGATGAGTATGTCATGCAGTACATCCCGCTCCCCGATGGCCTCGACCACTCTGAGGAAACGGAATCGCACGGCCCCGAAATCGCAGTCAACGTCATCAACGGCAACGTCGTCTACCACGAGCGCGACATCCAGGTGGAGGGCCGCGACGCCAACCTGGAACTCGAGCGCTCCTACAACTCGCAGCTCCCGGACGAAAAGGACACCCGCTGGGGCCATGGCTGGAGCGTCGCCCAGATGCCGGAGTTCGAATCCCAGGCCTCGGAAACCCCGCCGACGGAGGCCACGATGCTCCGCACGAGCGGCGCGATCACCAGCGCGGTGGCGATACCGACCTCCAGCAGCGATCCGCCGACGTTCGACTCCACGCTCCACGCCTCGATCCAGAAGAGATCCAGCGGCGGATACGACGTCTCCTACGAAGACCAGGAAGAAGAAAACGTCTTCAACTCGGATGGGGAAATCCAGGAGACCAACTATCCAAGTGGCGCCTCCCTGAATATCGACTACAAAGGCCCGTACGAATACGTAACACCCAACTTCCTGAGCTCATTCGGGACTCACGGGTCGGGCAGCGGCCAGCTCGATGCTCCGGGGGACCTCGCCTTCGATTCGCAGGGCAACATCTGGCTGCTCGACAAGGGCAATAACCGAGTTGAGAAGTTCAACCCCAAAGGAGAATTCCTCACCAAGTTCGGGAGCTTCGGCAGCGGTAACGGTCAGTTTCATATGCCGTCCGCCATCGCCATCGATGCGAATGACGAGCTCTGGATCACCGATACCGAGAACAGCCGTGTCGAGCACTTCGACTCCAGCGGCGAATACCTGGGGCAGTTCGGTTCGGAAGGAACGGCAAATGGACAGTTCGGGCGACCGGAGGGTATCGCGATCGATTCGGAAGGCAACGTTTGGGTCGCCGATACCTACAACAGCCGGATACAGCAGTTCACCGGCGCCGGCGAATTCATCGAATCGTTTGGCAGTTTCGGAACCGGAGAAGGACAGTTCTATAACCCGACCGGGATCGATTTCGGAGCCGAAGACACGCTCTGGATCGCCGACTGGAGCAACAACCGTGTAACGGAGCTGAATACGAGCGGCGAAGTTCTGCGGGAAATTGGCTCGCCGGGCTCGGGTAACGGTCAGTTTCGTCATCCGGACGCCGTCGAGGCGGATGGCAAAGGGCGCGTCTGGATAGGGGACGAAGAAAACAATCGCGTCCAGGCCTTCTCGGAATCGAGCGGCGCCTACATCACCCAGTTCGGAACGGCGGGCAGCGCGCCGGGTGAGTTCGACTTTGCCTTCCCGATGGGCATCGCGTCGAACGGCAACGGAACTCTGCGCATCGCCGACGCGAACAACAACCGGGTGCAGAAGTGGCGGATCGGCGAATTCGACCTCGGCGAAGAGATCACCGGGATGACGGTGGAAGAAGCCGATCCATGGACGGATACCGACATCTCGGTCGAGTTCGAAACCGTCGACGGGCTGGTCGAGTCGGTCGATGTCGAAGGCGGCCCGGAAAGCGACTACAGCTACGAATCTGACCTGCTCACCGCCGTGCAGGACGACGAAGGTGAGACCGGCTACGGGTACGACTCGAGCGGACGCCTCACCAGCATCGAACTTCCCAACGGGACCACGGCGGCCATCGAATACGACGGCCTGTCCCGGGCCACCGCCGTGACCGTCGACCCCGCCGGCGAAGAAAAAGCCAAAACGACGACGTTCAAATACTTCGACGAACCCCGCGAAACGCGGGTCTCCGGCGGCGGCTACCCGGAAGTCATCTACAGCATCGGGAACGACGGCTCCGTCTTCAAGTGGAGCTACGCCGCGGAACCGCCGAAATTCGCCAGCATCGGCGGGACGCTCTGGGCGAACCGGAACAGCACGACGTCCCTTGAACCGGGGGACCAGACCCTCACCGTGACTGCCGAATCGGCGCACCAGATCGCCGAAGTCCAGGTGCTCGTCAACGGCGAAGCGGCCGTCGAAGAAACGACCTGTGAAGACGACCTCGAAACGGAAAAACACGAGTGCCAGCAGGTGCCCCTCGAATGGATCACGAACACCGCGGCGCATCCCGCCGGTCAGCTCAACCTCGAAGTCATCGCCACCGACTTCAACGAAGAATCCATCGCCGAAAGGTTCTTCGTAACCATTCCCCAACAGCCAGAAACCGAACCCGAAGCTCCGGTCGAACCCGCCTTTGAAGAAGTCAAGGAATTTCGCGAAGAATTCGGCCTCGATTACGAATCGGGCCGCAGTGAAGCCGAAGTAAACAAACTAATTCTTGAACTCCTCGAAGAATGGCAACTCGAATATCCACTTGCCCTCTGGTCGGCCGAAGAATGGGGCGTACCCCTCCGCGAAGCCGAAATCAAAGAGATGGAATTTCGGGAAAGGTATGTTGCCCAGGCAGCAACCGCTATCCCGGCGTGGGCGGAAGCGAATTCTCCCTCGACATACGCAGGTTATTACGTTGACCAGGAATCTGGCGGACTGATTCACGTTGGATTCACCGCCAACCAACAGGCACTTGTAGACCAGCTCAAGAGCTCTGGCGAACTCATTGCTCCCGCCAGGGTTCTGGGCTTCCCCACGTCCCCTGCCAGGTCACTCGCTTCCTTGGGAACCCTACAGGGGACGGTCGCCGAAACGACATCTTCACCCGGGAGTCCGTCCGGTGTCTTTTCTATCGAACTCGATGTCGAACAAAACGGCGTTCAGGTTGGAACGTCTGAAGTTGAATCGACCACTGCGTTCCTCACAGAAAAACTCGGTTCTCAAGCTGGGCTGAGCGTGGTGTATCAGGCCAATGCTGGCAGTGAGTTCAAAGGGCGGTTCCAAACGGGCCACCCATTCCTTGCTGGCGAGGAGATTCGGTCAGAAAAACATCGGTGCACGGCTAGCCTTGGGGCATGGAGCCGGGTTGGCACAAACAAACAAAGTCACAAACCAATCAAGCACCGGTATGCTCTGACCGCTGGGCACTGTGGCACGTTTGGAGAATGGTTCTATCGATCGCATTTTCCAAAAGATGAACAACCATTGAAAATTGGGAAACCTGCACGCCGAGGATTTTTTGAAGATCCAAATCGCGTCGATGTCGATGCTGTGGCGATTCGTCTTGGCGATGCCAGCCTGGTGCCGGGATGGATTTACGAATGTTGTGGAGGACTGGTTGCGATGCGACCCACGGGGGTCGCATTCCCGCACGTCGGCGAAGTTGTATGCCAATCAGGACAGAGCTCTAATGCCGTTTTGTGCGGCTCAGTTGTACAGGAAGCTTCGCTAAGGCGACTCAAAAATGAAGAAGGCAAATTGTCCGGCTGGGAGTGGACTGTGACCGCTGCCGTAGGGGGAGAAGGTGGAGACAGCGGGGCGCCAGTATGGCTTCGCTATACGGGTCGGGCGGTTGGCCTTGTTCGTGGGGGAGACCCAACGCAAGGCCTTTTCGTAATCCCGTTTAAACGTCCGCCCAACGTGCCTGAAGGCCAGACTGCGGGTATTCTCAGCGACCCAAATATGTCACCTCCTGCCCGTCCGTTGCATGTTCAGCTTGGTCCCTAAGTGGACATGTCAATGAAAACGTTAACCTTACTCCGGCGACTGCTCATTGCTTTGTTGATAGCTGGCTCGTGTACGGCTGCGGGATTCGTGCGAGCCGATTTGGGTTGGGCGGCAACCAAAGCACCAGACTTTTGCGAGTCGCAAGTCATTTATGACTATGAATGGCCTCTTAAACACCTGACATCCCGCCATAGAATTCCGTCCAGCGGGGTATTGCCTTTTGCTCCTCGCGATACCATAATTAATCGGGTCGGATTTAACCGCGTGTCTGGGTGGAAGCAACCCTTTGGTTACAGGTTTTTGATAGCGCGTCCGGCCTATCGGTCCGGGGCGTTGAAGAGACCTTTGAGATTGAACTGGACGGTCCGGTCAACGCTCCGAAGAGCCAGCCGGAGCGGCCAGCCTGGCCGTGTGCTTACCAGCAAGCGACGGGATATCGGGACAGTGCGATACGAGAAGCAACTTGAATTCTTTGTCTCCGCCGGTCCCGGAATATATCGCTTTGACCTAAGCTTCGAAAAGCTAGACGGCAAGCGCCTGGGCCGCTATACGGAGTTCTTCCGCGTCGTGCCAGAGCGGGTCAACGCACGCCTCGTAACTAATGCCCGCACAGCTCGCCTCGGGGAAGCGATATTTTCGCGAGTTAATAACTGGGGGACTACTACTTTCCTTGTGGAGGGATTCTTCGGGCAAAGCGGAGTAGAAAGATACGATGACGGCGCGTGGATTGAAGTGCTTCGTGAACCAGGCCCTCCCCTAAATATCACTGATACTTTTATATATGGAGGCTACGGTGGAGCGTGCCTGGGATTTCAAGTCCCGAGCAGAGCCTCGCCGGGTCTTTATCGTTTCGCAAGGCGTATAAATCCGTTCGGTCCTGCCAAGGCACGACGGCTGTTTGCAGAGTTTACTGTTCAGCCATAACGAACCTCCCGCCTCCCAAATTGTAGGCGTTCACGGGGTGTCGCCGGCCTGAGCAGGATTCCTGCGTGACGAACGGACCGCTGCACTGTGCGGCGTGAGGAGGCAGCTGCGATCGCGTTCGCCGGCGGCGAGCCGGCCCGGGAGCTTGAGGTGGGCCTGCTTGAGGAGATCGCGGAATTGCGCACGCGCATCGAGGAGCTGGAGCGCCAGAACAACCGCAAGTCGGGCAACAGCTCGATGCCACCCTCCTCCGATCCGCCGATGAGCCGCCAAGAGCGCCGCGCCGAGGCGCGACGGCGGGCGAAGGAGTCGCTGCGAAAGCAGGGCGCTCAGCCCGGCCACGAGGGCAAGAGCCGCGAGATGGCCCCGCCCGAGCAGGTGGTGGATGACTAGGTCAAAGACGGCATCGCTCTCCCGGCCTCGTAGATGCCGTTGCGCGGCTCACCGCGGGACGCAACGCTGCACCGAGCGGTCCGTCAGCGCTTCACCGTCGAAGAAGACGAACTTGCCGCGGGCCTTGATCCGCTTGCCGCGACAACGCGCGCTCACGTAGGAGCGCAGCTTGTTGCGGAGCTTGAACTTCTTTCTGACGGCGACTTCGAAGGTGGTCAGGGCGCCGGTCCCGCCCGCGATCGGTGGGATGCTGACGTCGAGCCGGGGACCGAAGCCCTGCCGTCCGTAGTTGCGGACAACGGCGATCAGAACCAGGGTGACCTGGATCGGGGTCCGGCCGTAGGAGTGGAGCAGGATCACGGGCCTGCGCCCCTTCGGCCTGCCGTTGAAGGCGGTCACGGCGGCCTGCTCGACGAAGACCTGGTTGCCGACCGGCAGCAGGACGGTGGCGATGCCGGCCCCGACCTTCGCCTTTCCGCATACGGCCAGCGCGGCTCTGGTCGAGGTGTTCCCCAGCTTTCCGGCGGCGCAGCGCGGGACTCCCCTGGTGAAGAGCCGGATGTCGTCGTCGAAGTCGACGATCGCCCGTTTCGCGGGCACCGGCACCCCGTTGGGATCGGTGGTGGTCGTCGTCCTCGTCTTGAGCTTGATCACGGCCGGAGCGAACCGCTTGTTCGGGAGCTTCCTCGGCGAGACCGTGACCCGGATCGTCTGGGTGTTGCCGTCTGGGGCGGTCGGGACGCCGGCGGCGGTGACGGCAAGGGCCGTGGCGGCGGCGACCGCGAGGCTGACTGTGAGTGTCAGGCGTCTTCGAATCTCCATCGCCCTCTCCGACTTCCCGGCTCGATGGGACCCAAACGGATGGAGCCGATGTTTGTTCGCTTGGGTTCCGGGAAGTCCAAAAGGGCGGTTGCAAGCCACCGATGGAGGGTGCAATGAGCGACACGAGAAGAGCACCGCTGATGGGTAGAGCGACGTTGTGGAGCCTGATGGTAGGGCTCGTGGGGGTGTTGGTCTTCGCCTCATCGGCGTCGGCCGCGCGCGACCCGCTCGTGCGCGGGGTTGCCGACATACACATGAAGAAAGGCTTCCTGCGCAAGCTCGACAACAACGCGATCGACGTGGTCGGGGTCGGCAACGGCAGCGTCGCCGGCAACCGAGCCCGCGTACCGTCCATCGGCGGCAAGCTGGACCCAACCGACGGCGTCGGCTTCATCGAAAGCGGGAGCGGCTTCAAGTTCCAGCTCGGCACCCGAGGCGTCCCGGTGACGAAGGCGACCTTCAACACGGCCAAGCGGGCGGTCTACGCGGTGGTTGCCAGGGCGCGGATGCAGTTCGCGACGATCGCCAGCTTCTCCGCCACGCGCAACGGCTTCGGCGCCGACGTGCAGGGGCCGAAGCTGGTCCTCACCGAAAAAGCGGCGCGGCGAATCAGCAACCGGCTCGGCCTCAGGGGCGGGCATCGCATCGACGGCGGCCGCACGATCTCCAACTTCTGGAGCCCGGCTCAACCGGCGACCGTGACGGTCCTCCCGCAGGGCGCGGCGACGCTGGATGGCGACCTTGCGACGCTGGGGAAGTTCGGCGCCAAGGGAGTCGCGCTGCCGGAAGGGATCTCGGCAATTGCGCCGGCGACCAAGCCGACTCCGATCTCGTTCGCCTTCCCGATCGAAGGCGGCACGCTCGCGCCGGACGGCTCGGCGGGCACCGTGCGCACGACCGGCGGCGTTCAGATCCTCAAGGAAGCCGTGCCGATCTCACCGACGATGAAGATGCTCAACATCTACGCCGACTTCGACACCAAGGTGGCGACGGTCGAAATCGAGATCACCCCGACCCCGCCCTTCCCCGGCGCGGTGGGGCGCTCGTCGATCGCCGACCTCGTCCTGCCGGCCGGCAGCGTCGTCGCCGACCCGGCCAAACGGACGATCACGGTCAGCGGGGCCGAAGCGCGCCTGCAGGCGGTTGCCGCCGCGACCCTGAACGACGTCTTCAACCAGCCCCCGCCCGAACCGCCCCCGGCGAGTAACTTCGTCGTCGGCGATTCGCTGGGGACGTTCTCGATGACGGTGCAGGCCCAGTGAGAACTCGTCGGTCCTAACCAAACACCTTCCGCATCCGCGCCAGCTCGCGCAGCGAGCCCTTGGGGCGGATGCGGCGGGTGAGCATCATCATCAGCTGGTTCGCGTCGGGCTTGCCGGCGGCGATGAAGTCGGCCCAGCTCGTCTCGAGCACGACGTCGGGGCTGGGAGCTTCGCCGGCCTCGGCCCGGGTGGAGCCGTTGTCGATGACTAGGTGCCAGGGCTCGGCGTCGGTGAAGCGCCACTGGTAGATGAGGCGTGAGCCGTTCGCGGCCTTGGGGTCGACGACGCGCTGGATCACGTCGAAGTAGAGGCGCTGCAGCTCGGGCGAGGACTGTGGGACCGCGTCCGGGGGTCCGAGGATGCCTGCCTCCATCAGCTTCACCTGGCGTTTGGCGATCTCCTTCTCATCCACCTCGAGGTCGAAGGGGAAGACGCCCGGCGGCATCTCCTCGACCGGGTAGCCGATCGTGCGCCAGCGCTGGCGGATCAGTTTGAGGCCGAAGGCGAAGATGTCCTCGAGCGAGAAGCCGTAGCACTCGGTGTACTCGCGGTCGAAGTTGGGCGGGTAGAAGACGGCGGGGCCGTAGGGCAGCACTTCGCGCAGCAGCTCGACCACCGCGGCGCGGTTCTCCTCATAGCCGGGCGCGCCCTCGGCGAGCAGCTCGGAGAGCACCTTGACGCCGAAGCCGATGTGGCGCTGCTCGTCGCGTGAGACGTTGGCGATGCCCTCGCTGAAGCCGGGCATCGTCTCTTCGGAGGCGAAGAAGTCCTCGATGAAATGCTGGCCGGGCTGGGCCAGCGAGCCCTCGACGATCAGGTGGTAGAGGGTGATCGCCTGCGCGTACTTGGGCAGCGAGCGGTCCTTGCGCAGCTCCTCGGCCATCAGGTCGAGGCGGTCGAAGATGCCGCGGTAGCCCCAGTTGAGCTGCGGCAGGGTGGAGGAGAGCGTCTGCTGGACGGTCTCGCCGCCGACGCCGATCACCTCCTTGAAGAAGCGGTGGAAGAAGACTGAGTGGCGGACCTCGTCTACCTGCTGGGTGGCGAGGAAGTAGGACTGCTCCTCGGTGGGCGCCGCCGTCACGTAGGGGGCGAGGGTGTCGGCGACCCGGTCCTCGCCGTAGAAGAACATCGAGTAGATCCACATCGCCGAGCGCTGCTGGATCTCGCTGAGGCCGTCCCAGCCGGCCTGGTCGCCGGAGAAGTCGATGTCGTAGGCGCTCCAGTTGCCCTGCTCCCAGCGGTGGTACAGATCCTCGTAGGTGACGTTGTCCATCAGGCTCTGCGACGCGACGCTCATCTTTCTCCTTGGGTTGACGCTCCCGCTCGGGCGGCTGCCCCGGGGAGGTTAGCGCCAAACTGGCTGCCCAGCCAGTCTCGGCAGGGCGAATTCGTCACACAGACGCCGGCGGCTCGATCTCGCGCTTGAGGATCTTGCCGGTCGGGCCCTTGGGAAGGTCGTCGAGGAACCAGACGACGCGCGGGTACTTGTAGGCCGCGATGCGCTCCTTGACGTAGGCGCTGACCTCCTCGGGGGGCAGCTCCTCGCCCTCGTGGAGGACGACCGCGGCGCCGATCTCCTCGCCCCACTCGTCGTGGGGGACGCCGACCACGGCCGCTTCGCGGATCTTCGGGTGCTCGAAGAGCACCTCCTCGACCTCGCGCGGGTAGACGTTGTAGCCGCCGCGGATGATCAGGTCCTTCTTGCGGTCGACGATGTAGAAGTAGCCCTCCTCGTCGGTCCGCGCCATGTCGCCGCTGTGGAACCAGCCGCCGCGCATCGCCTCGTCGGTTGCGTCCGGGCGCTGCCAGTAGCCCTTCATGATGTTGTGGCCGCGGATCACGATCTCGCCGACCTCGCCCTGGGCGACCGGGTTGTCGTCCTCGTCGACGACCTGCATCTCGACCCCCTCGATCGGGGTGCCGATCGAGCCCGCCTTGCGCTCTTTGTCGGGGTGGTTGGAGCAGGCGACGGGGGAGGTCTCCGAGAGACCGTAGCCCTCGAGCACGACCGCGCCGAAGGCCTCTTCGAAACCGCGCAGCACCTCGACCGGCATCGAGGCGCCGCCGGTGATGCACGTCCGCAGCGAGGAGGTGTCGAAGCTCTCGCGCTCTGGGTGGTGCAGCAGCGCCCCGTACATCGTCGGCACGCCGTAGAAGTGGGTGACGCCGTCGCGCTGCATCGTCGCCAGCGCCTCGCCGGGATCGAATTTCGGCACTAGGGTGAGGCAGGCGCCGACCATGAGCGAGGTGTTCATCCCCACCGTCTGGCCGAAGGAGTGGAAGAGCGGCAGGGCGCCGAGGACGATGTCGCCGGCGCCGATCTCGCAGGTCGTGCGACTGGAGACGTCGGCGTTGCGGAAGAGGTTGTGGTGGGTCAGCTCGGCGCCCTTCGGCTTGCCGGTGGTGCCCGAGGTGTAGAGGATCACCGCCGTGTCGTCCCCGTCCGTGTCCACCACATCCGTTCCGGTGCGCTTTATGTCCTCGTGGGTGGCATAAGGCGCACCGGAAGCAGGTGGGAGGGCGTCGAGCATGTCGGCGAAGGCGGCGGGCTCGACCTCGATCGTCTCGGCGCCCGCGTCGCCCGCTCCCGCGTGGGCCTCCTCGGCGAAGCCGTGCCAGGCGAGCAGCAGCTTGGCGCCGGAGTCCTCGAGGTAGAAGGCGATCTCGCGCCGCTTGAGCAGCACGTTCATCGGCACGACGACGCCGCCCGCGCGCAGCACCCCGTAGTAGGCGATCGGGAACTCGGGCACGTTGGGCAGCATCACGCCGACGCGATCGCCCGGCTGGAAGCCGTGCTCACGCAGGATTGAGGCGAGCCGGGCGCTGCGGTCGTCGAGCTCGCCGTAAGTGAGCTCGACGTCGCCGAGGCGAATCGCGGGGGCGCCGGGGGTTCGCCCGGCGCTCTCGGTCAGCAGCGATGCGAGGTTGAGTCCCATCCGAGCGCTCCCTCCTTCGTCAGCCCTTGCCGATGACCATCTCGCATCGCTCCTTCTGTAGATCGGACACCCGACCGCGAGCATAGCTGCGTTGCAATCCGAGCAGGCGTCGACCATTGCTCAGCGATCTTTGTTCAAACAGCCTAGGATTGGTCCGATGAAGGCCCTGATTCCGACCGTCGTTCTCTGCGCGGCCCTCGCGGCGGCCGGCTGTGGCAGCGGCGGCAGCTCAGAAGCGACCGGTTCGACGCTAGGGGGAAACACCAGGCTAGGGGGGAGGACGCAGCCCTTCATCGCTGCGCCAAAGGGCCCCCCGCCGAAGAAGCTCGTGATCAAGGACATCGAAGAGGGGAGCGGGCCCGTGGCCAAAGCCGGGGACCGCGCGACCGTCAGCTGGGCCGGGTTCCTGTACAAGGGCGGCAGGTGGTTCTTCTCCAGCTGGAATTGGAAATTCCAGGACAGGTTCAGCTTCATGATCGGCTCCGGCCAGGTGATCCCGGGTTGGGATTGGGGAATGCGGGGAATGCGCGTCGGTGGCAGGCGAAAGATGGTTATCCCCGCGCGGCTGGCATACGGCGCGCGCGGCACGTCATACGTCCCCCCAAACGAAGCCGTGATCTACGTGGTGGACCTGCTCAAGATCAAGAAGGCAACCGCGCAGAAGACCTACTGATTCGATAGTACGATCCACGCCGTGAAATATCTATTGATAATCAGTCTTTGTCTAGCAATCCTTTCCCTCGGCGCCTGCGGCGGCTCGTCCGACTCGACGCCGCCTCTCGACGAAGTCGTCTGGGGCAAGGGAGGGCCGGAAGTGGTTGCCAATCACGGTCCGGTCCCCAAGAAGCTAATTGTCCAGAACCCGCGGGTGGGCACCGGCGCGGTGCTGAAGAAGGGTTCGTTCGGCACCTTCAAATACAAGAGCTTCGATTACCGGACCGGCCAGCGCTACGAAGAGTGGTGGAACAGCCCGTTCCACATCGGGTTTGGCAAAGGCGAATCGCTCGCCGCCTGGGAAACGGGCCTGAAGGGGATGCGGGTGGGCGGTCGGCGCGTGCTATTCGTGCCGGCGGCGCAGGCCTATACCCACGTGCCGGTTGTCTACGCGATCGAACTCGCAAAGGTCGAATAGTTCGCATGGTCCCCGGGGGGAGGACATTCGCAGCGCTCGCCGCGGTTGCCTGTGCCGTGCTGCTGGCCTCCTGCGGCGGCGGCGACCCGTCGCCCTACGCGTCCGACTCAGTTGTCCTGCCGGCGGAAGGCGGCAGACCGGAAGTGCCGATCCCGGTTGGGCCGCCGCCGAAGAAGCTGGTCGTCGTCGATCTTGAGAAGGGGACTGGGCGCCCCGCCAACGACGGAGACAAGCTGCGCGTCCGCTACTTCAACCTCGCTTACAGGGGCCATCAGATCTATGAAGACCACTGGCGGTCCCCATACGGACCGTTCGAGCTCGGAACCGGCCAGTTGGTGGAAGCCTGGGAAGAGGGTTTGCCGGGAATCAAGGTCGGGACGCGACGTGTGTTGGTTGTTCCCGCTGGCAGGGAAACCCTGGGAAACGACCCGGAAATCTATGTGGTCGATGTGATCTCGGTGACGCCGGGGAAGCCGTCCACGCCCGAGCAGCCCTTCGAACCCGCGGAGAAGGTGCAGCCGACGGGGGGCAAGCCGGCGATTCAGGCAGGGCTCGGTCGGCCGCCGGGGAAGCTCGTCGTCCATGTGCTGAAGGAGGGCTCGGGCAGCCGGGTGCGGCGCGGCGAACGTCTCGGTGTGCGCTTCATGGACGTCAACTACAGGACCGGTCAGGTTCAGGACTTCTGGACGGATCCGAATCAAGGTGAATTCGCTCCGTATCACTTCGTCCTCGGGCAGGGAAGGGTGCGCAAAGGCTGGGAGATAGCCTTGCCGGGGATGAGGTTGGGAACTCGCGTGGAACTGCTCCTCCCATCGAGCCTTGCCTACGGCGATGGCGCGAGGAGATACGTGGTGGAACTCATCGAACGCGAAGAGACCACGCCGGGTCGCGAAGGGTGATCTTTGGGGAGCGGCTTGCCTCGCAGGCGCTGTCGGGGCAACCGCTGGGAGGTCCGCTGGCGGTGGCCGAGCGGCTGCTTGCGGTGCAGGGGCAGGACCCGCGGGGCGTGCGGCTGGCGGTGCGGGCCCGGACCGAGGGGCTGTGTGCACGCGATGTCGACGGGGCGCTGACCGAGGAGCGCTCGCTCGTCATCTCCTGGCTCAACCGTGGCACGCTGCACCTGGTGCGCAGCGAGGACTATCGCTGGCTGCACGCCATGACTACGCCGCCGCTGGAGGCGTCGGCGAAGCGGCGGCTTGCCCACGAGGGCATCGCGGGTGCGGAGGGCGAGCGAGCCGTCGCGGCCATCGATCGGGCGCTCGCCGACGAGGGGCCGCTGACCCGGCTGCAGCTGCGCGAGCGGGTCGAGTCGGCCGGGGTCCCGACCGCCCGGCAGACGCTGCTTAACCTGCTCTTCCTGGCATCGCTGCGCGGGGTGGCGGTGCGCGGACCGATGGTCGGCAAGGAGCACGCCTACGTGAGGCTGGACGACTGGATCGAGCCGGTCAAGCCGGTCGAGCGCGAGCCGGCCCTCGCCGAGCTGGCCCGCCGCTACCTCGCCGGTCACGCGCCGGCCGACGACCGCGATCTGGCGCGCTGGGCGGGCCTGCCGTTGCGCGACGCCCGGGCGGGGCTGGCCGCGATCGCCTCCGAGCTGGTCGAGCGCGAAGACGGCCTCGTTCACCTCGCCGCCCGCCGGCCGCGGCCGGAGACGCCCAGCCCCCGTCTGCTCGGGGCCTTCGACCCGGTCCTGCTCGGCTGGACCTCGCGCGAGCCGATTCTCGGCCCCCACACGCATCTGACGACCATGAACGGCATCTTCCGTCCCTTCGCGATGGTCGAGGGCCGAGCGGTGGGGGGGTGGAAGCTCAACCGGGGCAGGGTCGAGATAGAGCCGCTCGAGCCGATCGCGAAGCCGGCGACAGCGGAGCTCGCTGCCGACGCCGCCGATGTGGAACGGTTCATCGCGAGCGCCTGATCGGGGCGCGCCTGTGCAACTTCTTCCAAAGGAGACGAGATGGGACAGCCAGTGGTCCACTTCGAGGTGGTGGCGAAGGATGGCGAGAGGCTTCAGAGCTACTACGCCGAGCTCTTCGACTGGGATGTCAACGCTGAGAACGAGATGAAATACGGCCTCGTCGATCGCGAGGCCAACAGCAACGCCGAAGGCATCGGCCTCGGCGGCGGCATCGGCCAGGGCCCAGAGGGCTACGAGGGCCACGTCACCTTCTACGTCGAAGTCCCCAGCGTCGAGGACGCCCTCGCCAGGGCTGAGTCTCTGGGTGGCAGCCGCGTGATGGGTCCCGAGACGATCATGGGCCGCATGGTCCTCGGCCAGTTCAAGGATCCCGAGGGAAACGTGATCGGCCTGATCGAGGGCGGGGGCTGAACGTCAGCCCAGCTTCGGGCTGCGCCACGGTTGCGCCAGCCGCCCGGCCAGCTCGTCGGCCAAGCCCTCGACCGGCACGCGCGTCTGCTCGAGCGAGTCGCGGTCGCGCAGGGTGACGGTGTCGTCCTCCATCGTCTGGCCGTCGACGGTGATGCCCCAGGGGGTGCCGATCTCGTCCTGGCGGCGGTAGCGCTTGCCGATCGAGCCACCCTCGTCGAACTCGGCCGGCAGGCGGGTGCGGAGTGCGTTGAAGATCTCGCGCGCCTTCTCCGGCATGCCCTCCTTTGAGACAAGGGGCAGCACGGCGACCTTAACCGGGGCCAGCTTCGGGTGCAGGCGCAGCACCGTGCGCTGGCGGCCCTCGACCTCCTCGACGTCGTAGGCGTCGACGAGGAAGGCGAGCGCCGCGCGGTCGGCGCCGGCCGCCGGCTCGATCACGTGCGGCACGTAGCGGTCTTTGGTCTGCTGGTCGAAGTACTCGAGCTTCTCGCCGCTGAACTTGGCGTGCTGCGTGAGGTCGAAGTTGCCGCGGTTGGCGATCCCCTCCAGCTCCGACCAGCCGATCGGGAAGAGGTACTCGATGTCGCTCGTCGCCGAGGAGTAGTGGGAGAGCTCGTCGGCGCCGTGGGCGCGCACGCGCAGGAACTCGGGGCGGATGCCCAGCTCGGTGTACCAGCGCTCGCGCTCGTCCATCCAGACCTGGTGCCAGCGTTCGGCTTCTTCGGGCGGCACGAAGAACTCCATCTCCATCTGCTCGAACTCGCGGGTGCGGAAGATGAAGTTGCCCGGCGTGATCTCGTTGCGGAAGGACTTGCCGATCTGGGCGATCCCGAACGGCGGCCTCTTGCGCGCGAAGGCCATCACGTTCTTGAAGTTGATGAAGATGCCCTGCGCCGTCTCCGGCCGCAGGTAGACCTCCGAGCCCTCGCCCGCCACCGGCCCGATGTGCGTCTCGAACATCAGGTTGAACTGGCGCGGCTCGGAGAGCTCGCCGCCGCATTCGGGGCAGCGCAGCTCGGCGCCTGGGTCGCCGCCCTCGGCTTCGACCGCCTCGCGCAGGTGATCCTCGCGCCAGCGCTTCTTGCACTTGCCGAGGCACTGGACGAGTGGGTCGGTGAAGCCCTCGAGGTGGCCGGAGGCCTCCCAGACCCGCGGGTGCTGGAGGATCGCCGAGTCGAGGGCGACGATGTCGTCGCGCTCCTGAAGCATCGCCCGCCACCACTCGGCCTTGACGTTGTTCTTCAGCAGCACGCCGTAGTGGCCGTAGTCGTAGGTCGAGCCGAGGCCGCCGTAGATCTCCGAGGAGGGGAAGACGAAGCCGCGCCGCTTGCAGAGCGCGACGATCTCCTCCATCGAGGTGTCGGTCGTTGGCGTTCCCTGCTCGGCGGCTGACATGCCGGAACCGTATCGGCTGCGATAATCGCCCAGCTTCATGCCGATCTACGAGTACAAGTGCGAGAAGGGCCACGTCTTCGACGTGATCCAGAAGATGAGCGACGAACCGCTCACCGCCTGCCAGGAGTGCGGGGCTCCCGCCGAACGCGTCCTGCACCCCGTCGCCGTGCACTTCAAGGGCTCCGGCTTCTACAACACCGACTACGGCAAGAAGAAGAAGGGCGCCGCGGCGAACGGCTCCTCGGGCGAGGGCTCGGGAGAGTCGAAGGGCTCGGAGTCGAAGTCGGACTCCTCCTCGGACTCGAAGTCCTCGAGCGACTCAAAGCCGAAGGCTTCGGCCACCAGCGACTGATCGCGGTGGAGCGCTCGCTGCACGGGGAGCCGGCCCGCTTCGCCTCTGGCTTCCAGCAGGTCGGCGAGGAGACCTGGGCCTGGCTGCAGCCCAACGGCGCGCTCGGCGAGTCCAACGCGGGGCTGATCGCCTCCGGCGGGCACGCGCTGCTCGTCGACACGCTCTGGGACCTGGCGCTGACCGGGCGGATGCTCGCCGCGGCCCGCGATCTCGTCGCCGCGGCTCCCGAGACCGTCTTCAACACGCATTCCGACGGGGACCACGTCTGGGGCAATCAGCTGCTCGCCGACGCCCGCATCGTCTCCACCGCGAAGGCCCGCGAGCTGATGACGCTCGACATGCCGCGCGACCTGCGCCGCCTGAAGCGGATCGGCAAGCTCGTGCGCCCGCTGGGCCGCGAATTCGCCCCTTTCGACTGGCGCGGCGTCGAGCTGACTCTGCCGAGCGAGACCTTCGAGGGCACGCTCGGGATCGAGGTCGGCGAGCGAAGGGTCGAGGCGATCGAGGTCGGCCCCGCCCACACGGCCGGCGACGCAGTTGTCTGGGCGCCCGACGTCTCGGTTTGCTTCGCCGCCGACATCCTCTTCATCGGCTGCACGCCGATCACCTGGGCCGGACCGATCGCCAGCTGGCTGGCCGCGATCGAGCGCATCTCCGCCCTCGGCGCGACGACTTTCGTTCCCGGCCACGGCCCGGTCTGCGACCAGGCTGCCGTCGACCTCCTGCGCCAATATCTCGAGTGGGCCGACACTGAGGGTGGCTCCCTGCTCGACCGCGGCATCCCACCCACCAAGGCCGCCCGCCAGCTCCTCCTCAGCCAGGAGTTCGCCTCGCTGCCCTGGGCCGGGTGGGACGACCCGGCCCGCCTCGCCGTCACCCTCAGCACCGAGCAGTACCGCCGCGACGGTGGCGAGGGCCACCTGCACGGCTTCGGCCGCACTCGGGCAATCGCCCAGATGCAGCGCCTCAAGCGCGAGCTTTAGCCGTCAATCAGCCGATGCACCGCTCGCCGCCGCACCGAGTCCGGCACTTCGACGCTTCCTTCGGGCCCTTCCCCGCATTCGCCGTGGGCGCAGAGCACGTCGGTCTTGCCGCTGCCGCCGAAGGCGGCCGAGAGGACCAACTGCGGCATGGTCAGGAAGCCCATGTCGCTGACGAACGCTTTTGGCGCGTCCCAGCCGATGATCGGTCCCTTGACGAAGTTGTAGGGGAGGCGCAGCGGGTCGGTGAGCCGGTCCTTGATCCCGTTGATCACCTGTTGCTGGGCCTGGGCGCGGTCGAAGTCGTTGTAGCCGAACGAGTAGGCGCTCTTGCCCGGCCCGGGGCATTCGCTCGGCTCGCGGGTGCGGGCATAGGCGAGCGCCTTTTCGCCGCTCAGCGTGCTCTCGCCCTTGGGCAGGCGGATCGTCACCCCGCCTTGACCGCCGCCGGCGCCGCCCGAGATGTCGGAGCAGAGCTTGTGCTTGAGGTTGACCTTGACGCCGCCGACCGCGTCGATCAGGTCTTCGAAGCCGGTGAAGTCGACGATCGCGACGTGGTCGATCTCGATGCCGAGGAAGTCTTCGACCGCTTCGATCTGCGCCTTGGCGCCGCCGAAGGAGAAGGCGGCGTTGATCTTCGTCGGGCTCTGGCCGGGGATTTCGGCGTAGCTGTCGCGCGGGATCGAGAGTTTGCGGAAGGTGCCGCCGCCGGCGCGGATCAGCATCAGCGTGTCGGCCCGGTATTCGCCGGCTTCGCAGCCGTCGTGCGGGGCGTCGCCGCCTTCCTGCTGTTCGAAGCACTTCTGCGAGTGGGGCGCGCCCGGCTCCTTGGTGTCGGGCGGCCGCGCGTCGGTGCCGAGCACGAGGATCGTCTGCGCGCTCGGCAGCAGCAGCGGGTTGCCGTGCAGGGCGTCCCGCGCTTCGCCGGAGAGCTTGAAGGACTGCAGCTGGGCTGAGACGGCGAAGGCGAGGAAGCTGAGCAGGATCCAGCCCAGCGCCGCGATGCCCACCCACTTGAGCGCTCGCTTCCAGGGCCAACGCCGCTGAGGCTCGGCGCGCGGCGTCCGCGGAGCGCGCGGCGTCCGCTCTCGCAACCCGGAGAGATCCGGGGACCGCAGGCGCGAGAGGAGGCCCCGCCGGGACCGGTAGACCTTGTACTCGGGCGGCCCGGAGGGCTGCTGCTCGCCGTTCTCGGGCATAAAGGGCTAGAAATCATGCCGATGTCCGCGGTCGCCCGCATTCGCCCCCTCTACTCGCCGTTCGATGCATTGAGCACACTCCAGTGTGCTCAATGCATCGAACGGCGCGATGGATGAGGGGAAGATGAGCGCCGGAGAGGTCATCGGGGTCGACCTGGGCGGGACGAAGTTGCTGCTCGGGGTGCTCGACGGCGACTCGAACGTGCTCTGGGAGAGTCGCGAGGCCTCGACCGGCCAGAGCGAGGACGAGCTGGTCGAGATGCTCGTGCGCGAGATCGAGGAGGCGAAGGGAAAGCGCCCGGGCGTGGAAGCCATCGGGCTGGGCATCCCGGCGACGATTCGCTACGCGGACGGGGTCGCGGTTTCCGCCGTCAACCTGCCGATCGAGGATCTGCCGGCACGCGACCTGCTCGGCGGTCGCACCGGCCTGCCTGCCTTCGTCGACAACGACGCAAACGTCGCCGCGCTCGCCGAGCACCTCTTCGGGGCGGCGCGCGGGGCGGACTACGCGGTGATGCTGACGATCGGCACCGGGATCGGCGGCGGCCTGATCCTCGGCGGCGAGCTCTACCGCGGCGCCACCGGCGCCGGCGCCGAGCTGGGCCACACCGTGATCGAGATCGACGGGCCGGACTGCCAGGGCAACTGCCCGGGTCGCGGATGCGTGGAGACGCTCGCCTCGGGTACGGCGCTCGGCCGGGAAGGGAAGGCGGCGGCCGAGCGCGCGCCGGCCTCGGCGCTCGGCAAGCTGCTCGCCGAAGGCGAGGAGATCGACGGCAAGGTCGTCACCGACGCCGCGCTCGCCGGGGACGAGACGGCGCAGGCCGTCTTCGAGACGATCGGCTCGCGCCTGGGGGTCGCCCTGACCAGCTTCGCCAACATCTTCGAGCCCGAGGTCTTCGTGATCGGCGGCGGCGTGATCGCAGCCGGCGACCTCCTGCTCGAGCCCGCGCGCCGCGAGCTGGCGGCGCGAGCGCTGCCGCCGATGAAGCGCATCCCAGTCGTCGAGGCGAAGCTCGGCTCCGACGCCGGGATGATCGGCGCTGCGGCCCTGGCCCGGATTGAGCTCGAGCGGAGCGGCGGCTGATGCCCGGCGAGCTGATCGTCTGCCCGACGCCGATCGGCAACCTCGACGACGTCAGCGTGCGCGTCCGCGACGCACTCGTCGCAGCCGACTGGATCGCCTGCGAGGACACGCGCCGCACCGGCGGGCTGCTCGACAAGCTCGGCATCCGTCCCGCGCCGCCGCTCGTCTCCAACCACGAGGGCAACGAAGCGGCGCGCGCGATCGAGCTGGCGCAGCGGATCGAACGCGGCGACCGGGTCGCGCTCGTCTCCGACGCCGGCATGCCCGCGATCTCCGACCCGGGCTACCGGCTGATCCGCCGCTGCATCGAACGCAACCTCGACATCGTCGTCCTGCCTGGCCCGTCGGTGATCCCGGTCGCCCTCGTCGCCTCCGGCCTGCCGACCGACCGCTGGCGCTTCGAGGGCTTCCTGCCCAAGCGCTCGGGCGAGATGGAGCGCGTGCTGCGCTCGGCCGAGACCGTCGTCGCCTTCGAGTCGCCGCGCCGCATCGGCGACTCGCTGGCCGCCCTGGCGGCGATCGCGCCGGACCGCCCGGCCGCCGTCTGCCGCGAGATGACCAAGATGCACGAGGAGGTCTCGCGCGGCTCGCTCGCCGAACTGGCGCGGCGCTTCCGCGGCGACGTCAAGGGCGAGATCGTCCTCGTCATCGCCCCGGCCGCCGACGAGGAGCATGACCGCGACGTCGGCTTCGCCGTCGACGCCCTGCGCCACCTGGTCCAGTCGGGCGCCCGCCCGCGGGCCGCCGCAAGCGTCGTCGCAGCCCTCACGGGCACGCGCGCCAACGATCTCTACCGGGCGCTGACGGGCCGCGAGCCCCGGCGCTGAGGCGGTTGACAATCGCCAGGGGCTCCCCTAGGGTTAGCCATTAACTCGGGTTTTCCCGACTAATTTAATAAAGACAGGGATTTTTCCCGGCGCGACCGGTTGTCGCGGGGAGTGACGTTCGAGGAGTTACCTGCGCCTGTAGCTCAAATGGTTAATGGGATGCCACCAGAGGCAACGCACCAACAGTCTTCGCGTCGGATGCGAGAAGCGGCGGGGATACCCGGCGTTTCATGCGTGCGGCGATCAACCGGGCTTGCGGGGCTTTCCTCGGTGGTGGCGTTCCTAAGAGCAGTGGCTTTAGGAGCCGCCGATACGGGTTCGAGTCCCGTCGGGCGCACTCGATCGCAGTGGGGGCCGGCATGACCGTTTCCGGGCCAGAATTCGTCGAGATCTACGACACGACCCTGCGCGACGGCGAGCAGGCGCCGGGGATCTCGCTCAACACCGGCGAGAAGATCGAAATCGCTGACCAGCTAGCGCGACTCGGCGTCGATGTGATCGAGGCCGGCTACCCGGTCGCCTCGCCGGGCGACTTCGAGGCGGTCGAGGCGATCTCCCGCCGCCTGCAGGAGACGACGATCTCGGTCATCGCTCGCACCCACAGGGAAGACATCGAGGTCGCCGGGAAAGCGCTCGCCGACGCGGCGCGCTCGCGCATCCTCGTCTTCGGCTCGGTCTCCGACATCCAGATAGAGCATCAGCTGCGAACGACCCGCGACGCGGTCAAGGAGGCCGTGCGCGACTCGATCGCCTTCGCCGGCGAGCATTGCGACGAGGTCGAATACGGGTTGATGGACTCGACCCGGGGAGACCTCGAGTTCCTCGCCGAGCTGATCCAGATCGCCCTCGACGAGGGCGCGGTCGGGATCACCCTCGCCGACACGGTCGGATACGCCCTACCGTGGGAGTACGGCGGCCTGATCGAGAAGCTGCACGAGATGGTCCCCGACCTACACGGCGTGATCGTCGGCGCGCACTGCCACGACGACCTCGGCCTCGCGGTCGCCAACTCGATCGCGGCGCTGGTCGCCGGGGCGAGGCGCGTCCAGTGCACCCTCAACGGGATCGGCGAGCGCGCCGGCAACGCCTCGCTCGAGGAGATCGTCATGGCGCTGCACACCCGCCGCGCCGAGGTCGACCTCGACACCCACGTGACGACGAGGGAGCTGGTGCCGACCAGCCGCCTGGTGGCGAGCAAGACCGGCTTCCCGGTGCCGCCGAACAAGGCGATCGTCGGCGCCAACGCCTTCGCCCACGAGTCCGGCATCCACCAAGACGGCGTGCTCAAGGAGCGCACCACCTACGAGATCATGGACGCGACCACCGTCGGCTTCGAAAGCAACTCGATCGTGCTCGGCAAGCACTCCGGGCGCCACGCCTTCCGCAAAGCGCTCGAGGACATCGGCATCGAGGCCGAAGGGGAGACGCTCGAGCTGGCCTTCAACCGCTTCAAGCAGGCGGCGGACGACAAGAAGGCGATCACCGAGGACGACCTCGTCGCGATGGTCTCCGACTCCGGCAAGGAGGACTAGCCGGGTGCCGACTCAGGCGGAGCGGACCGGGGAGGCGGTCGCATACGTACCGGCGGAGGTCGAGTCGCGCTGGCAGGCAGCCTGGCGCGAGGCCGGCGTCTTCGCGACGCCGCCGCGGCGCGCGACCGGCCGCAACGTCTACATCTATCCGGCGCAGCCGTTCACCTCGGGCAGCGCCCACATGGGCCACGTGCGCAGCTACGCGATCGCCGACGCCTACGCCCGCTTCCACCGCGCCCGCGGCAACTCGGTCCTCCTAGCGATCGGGTTCGACGCCTTCGGCCTGCCGGCCGAGCTGAGCGCGATCGCCCGCGGAGAATCTCCCCACGACTGGGTCGAGAAGTGCCGCCAGCGGATGACGGACCAGTTCCAGCGCCTCGGCTACTCCTTCGACTGGTCGCGGAGCTTCGTCACCTGCCACGAGGACAACTACCGCTGGACGCAGTGGCTCTTCCTCACCCTGCTCGAGGCGGGCATGGTCTACCGAGCGCCGACCCAGGCCGACTGGTGCGACAGCTGTCAGACCGTGCTGCCCGGGCTGCAGATCGAGGAAGGGCACTGCGCGCGCTGCGGGGCGCCGGTCGGCCTCGCCGAGCTGCCGCAGTGGCACCTGCGCGTCGCCGCCTACGCCGAGGAGGCCGAAGACCGGCTCGACAGCCTCAAGCGCTGGAGCAAGCTTGCCCTCGGCTCCCAGCTCGACGCGATCGGGACCGTGGAGGGCGTCGAGCTGGACGCCGAAGACGTCGAGGACGGAAGCCCACTGACCGTCTTCACGCCGCACTCGGCTGCGATCGGCGCGGCGTCGTTCGTGGCGCTCTCGCCACACGACCCGGCGCTGGCCGAATGGATGGACGGTCCGGCCGTCGAGGCGGTGCTCGCCGAGCTGCGGGCCACTCGCCGCGGTCGCGCCGATCGCAAGCCCGAGGCGATGCCAGTCGCCGCCAGCGGGCGGCGGGTCCGGATCAAGGGCCTCGACCGCGAGCTGCCGGTGCTCGTCACGCCCGCCGTCGACGCCCGCTTCGGCACGACCGCGGTGCTCGGCATCCCGGCGGTCGACCGCACCGACGCGGCGTTCGCGAAACGCATGGGCTACTCGGCGCCGCAGCTCAACGGGCTAAGCCCGATCGACGCGCGCCCCGCACTGAGGCGACGCGTCAGCGACTTCGTGCTCTCGCGGCAGCGGGCCTGGGGCTCGCCGATCCCGGTCGTGCACTGCGAGTCCTGCGGCATCGTCCCGGTCCCCTTCGAGGAGCTGCCGGTTCGCCTCCCCGACGACCTCGCCGCCGCCGGACCCGGCCGGCCGCTGGTCGAGCACCCGACCTTCCCGCAGTGCGAGTGCCCGAAATGCGGCGCTCCGGCGCGCCGCGACACCGACACGATGGACTGCCACTCCGACGCCCTCTGGGTCTGGATGGCGCCCTGCGTGCCGGCCGAGGAGCGCGACAGGGGGGTTTTCGGCAACCCCGAGCTCGAGCGCTGGCTGCCCGCCGATTTAGTCGTCTACGGGGCCGACCTCGGCGACGTCCTCTATGACCTCCGGGTCGGCACGAAGGCGCTGCGCGACGCCGGCATGCTGCCGGAGCTGCCCGACGGCGAGCCCTTCGACGGGGTGCTGATGCACGAGATGGTGCGCATGGAAGGCCGCAAGATGAGCAAGCATCTCGGCAACGTCGTCGACCCCGAGCAGCTGATGAGCGAATACGGCGCCGACACGCTGCGGATGGCGGCGCTCTTCGCGGCGGCGCCGGGGCGCCCGGTGACCTGGACCACGCAGCCGCTGCGCCAGTGCCACGAGTTCCTCCACCGGGCCTGGCGCGAATGCCACAGGTGGCGCCCCTTCTGCCTGGAGACCGCGCCGGACGCGAAGATCGACACCAGCGACCGGCACCGCGAGCGGCTCGAGCGCTGGTGCAGCGCCGCCACCGAGAAAGTGACGAAGTGCGTCGAGACCGCCGAGATGCACCGGGCCGCGCGCGACGTGATGTTCCTCTTCGACCGGCTGGTGCGCTTCGAGCGCGGCGTCACCGGCGCCCGCGGCGAGCCCGACGAGCAGGACCGGGAGGCGCTGGCCTACGGCATTCGGCTCTTCCTGCAGCTGCTGGCGCCGCTCGCGCCCCACGTCGCCGAGGAGCTCTGGGCTCAGACGGGGGGCGAGGGAATGCTCGCCACGCACCCCTGGCCGGTCCTCGACGACGCCGCGGGGTAGGCGTGGCGCGCAACCTGTTCGAAAAGATCTGGGACGCCCACCAGGTCGAGGAGGGGCTGCTCTACGTCGACTTGCACATGCTGCACGAGGTCACCTCGCCGCAGGCCTTCGAGTCGCTGCGGCTGGCGCAGCGGCGCGTGCGGAAACCGGATCGGACGTTGGCGACCGTCGACCACAACGTGCCGACCGACGCCCCGGCCGCGATCGCCGAGCTGCGCGACCCGCTCGCGCGCACCCAGGTCGAGACGCTCGAGCGCAACTGCCATGACTTCGGCGTGCCGCTCTACTCGCTCGGCTCGCCGCGGCAGGGGATCGTGCACGTGATCGGGCCGGAGCTGGGAATCACCCAGCCGGGGATGACGATCGTCTGCGGCGACTCGCACACCGCGACGCATGGGGCCTTCGGCGCGCTCGCCTTCGGGATCGGGACGAGCGAGGTCGCGCACGTCCTCGCCACCCAGTCGCTGCGCCAGCCCCGGCCGCGCTCGATGCGCATCCGCTACGAGGGCGAGCTGGGCTACGGGGTCACGGCCAAGGACCTGATCCTCGGCACGATCGGCCAGATCGGCGTCGACGGCGGCGCGGGGCACGTCGTCGAGTACGCCGGTCCGGCGGTCGAGGGCCTCTCGATGGAGGGGCGGATGACGGTCTGCAACATGACGATCGAGGCGGGCGCCCGAGCCGGCATGGTCGCGCCCGACGAGATCGCCTTCGAGTGGATCGAGGGCCGTGCCGGGGCGCCCGATCCGCTGCCGCGCGAGGAGTGGGAAGCGCTGCGCGGCGACGCGGACGCGCGCTTCGACAGGGAGGCTACGGTCGACGCCTCTGAGCTGGCGCCCCAGGTCACCTGGGGCACGACGCCGGGCATGGTCGCGGAGGTCACCGCGACGGTCCCCGAGCCGCGCGGCGAGAGCGAGGCGCGGGCGCTCGAGTACATGGCGCTCGAGCCGGGCACGCCGATCGAGGAGATCCGGCTCGACCGCGTCTTCATCGGCTCCTGCACGAACTCGCGGCTCGGCGACCTGCGCGAGGCCGCCGAGGTGGTCGCGGGCCGTCGCGTCGCCGCCTCGATCGAGGCGCTGGTCGTCCCCGGCTCGCAACGGGTCAAGGCGGAAGCCGAGGCCGAGGGGCTCGACGAGGTCTTCCGCGCCGCCGGCTTCGACTGGCGCTCGGCCGGCTGCTCGATGTGCGTCGGCCTCAACGCCGACGTCGCGGCGCCCGGCGAGCGCGTCGCCTCCACCTCCAACCGCAACTTCGAGGGCCGCCAGGGCCGCGGCGCCCGCTCCCACCTGGTCAGCCCGCGGATGGCCGCCGCGGCGGCGATCGAGGGCCACTTCGTCGACGTCAGGCATTGGTGACGGGCGCGGCGCGAATGAAAGATCAGGGTGCAGCCAGGGTCGATGCATTCGCAGATGCCTTTCTTTCTGAGAGCATGTCGCACCGGCTAGCCAATCACCATTGGCGCTGGCAAAAATGAGGCTAATCCGAGGCCATTCGACATGTGCGACTTGCTTGAGAAGCCTGACTCTCGTGGTATGTCTATGTGCAGTTGCACTGAGCGCAACTTCATGTGGTCAGGTTAGGCAGCCGGGACCTGAACACGGCAGTGTTCGTGGGGTCACCGAAAGTATTCGTGAGGCTAAGAGCCACCAGACCTGGCTCACCCGACAGAAGTTTTGTCAAATGCCCTCGCGTGGCCCTCAAGAGCAGCATGCGACAGCAGCGAGCTTGGTTCTGGAGAAGTCCATGACCAAGAGCGACACCACACTGATGGTGCGGATTGAAAATCTTGGCAGGAGTGCACTCGGCTATGGCGTTGCGCCGAAGGTCGATCAGCTTGTCGGCAGTACTTGGCATCCTCGAAAGTTCCGACGCGAAGGTCGTGCTGTCGGGTTTAATCTGTCGCTGTCGGAACTTAGATCGCGGTCGACTTCTGGGTGCCTAGAAGTTCCCGTCTCGGACAATTGGTCGACTGGCCTATATCGAGTGTGGTTCGAACTCGAACGGTGGGGTCGGCCAGAAGAGACGCCAGCCGTTAAAGCGGTTGCATATTTTCGGGTCGTTCAAGACGCTCGCCGCTCATAGTCTCTAGCCCCGCTGCCGAGCCGCTCGGCTGACCGAGCCAGGAGGCTGCCCCGACAGCAGCGGTCAAGCTATCGTCGGGCGGAGCCCATGGGTCAAGACACTTACTACGTCACCACCCCGATCTACTACGTCAACGCCGAGCCGCACCTCGGGCACGCGTATTCGACGTTGGCCGCCGACGTGCTTGCCCGGCATATGCGTCAGCGCGGCGAGGACGTCTTCTTCCTCACCGGCACCGACGAGCACGGCGAGCCGATCGAGACCGCGGCCGAGCGCGAGGGGATCTCGCCGCAGGAGCTGGCCGACCGCAACGCGGAGAAGTTCCGGCAGATGATGCCGGTGATCGACGCGACCAACGACTTCTTCATCCGCACCTCCGACCCGCGCCACAAGGAACGGGTCGCCGAGATCATGCAGCGCGTCTACGACAACGGCTGGGTGACGAAGGGGACCTACGAGGGCTGGTACTGCCCGCGCTGCGCCGACTTCAAGACCGAGCGCGAGCTGGGTCCGGGCCAGACCTGCCCGATCCACGAGATCGAGCTCGAGCGCGAGCGCGAGGAGAACTGGTTCTTCCGCCTCTCCGCCTTCCAGGCCCAGCTCGAAGGGCTCTACGAGGAGCGCCCCGACTTCGTCGTCCCCGAGTTCCGCCGCAACGAGGCGGTCGCCTTCATCAAGCAGGGGCTGGAGGACGTCTCGCTCTCGCGGCCGAAGCTGAAGTGGGGGATGCAGCTGCCCTGGGACCCCGAGCAGCGCATGTACGTCTGGTTCGACGCCCTGCTCAACTACGTCACCGCGCTCGGCTTCGCCCGCGAGGGGGAGGACCTGACCGGCCGCTACTGGCCGGCCTCGCTGCACGTGCTCGGCAAGGACATCCTCAAGTTCCACGCCGTGATCTGGCCGGCGCTGCTCTGGGCCGCCGACCTGCAGCCGCCGCAGCGGATGACGATCCACGGCTACCTGCTGATGGGCGAGAAGAAGATGTCGAAGAGCCTCGGCAACGTGCTCGACCCCTTCGAGGCGATCGAGCGCTTCGGCGCCGACGCATTGCGCTTCTACTGCTTCCGCGAGGTCAGCTTCGGCCAGGACGGCTCGATCTCGACCGCCGGCTTCGAGGCTCGCTACGAGACCGAGCTGGCCAACGACTTCGGCAACCTCGCCAGCCGCATCCTGGCGATGGTCGAGCGCTACCGCGACGGCGTCGTGCCGATCGCCCAGGTCGACGCCGTGCTCGCCGAGGACTTCGAAGGTGTCGTCCCGCGCTTCAGCGAGCTGCTCGACCGGGCCGAGCTGACCCAGGCGCTGGAGGAGGCCTGGAAGCTGGTCCGTCGCCTCAACCGCTACGTCGAGGAGACGCGGCCCTGGGACCTGGCCAAGGACGAGGCCGACCCCGAGCGCCTCGACGAAGTCCTCTACAACCTCTGCGAGGGCCTGCGGGTGGCGACCCTGCTGCTCGTGCCGTACCTGCCGCAGACGGCGGAGCGCCTGCTCGCGACCCTCGGCGAGGAGTCGCGGGCGCTCGCTGAGCTGGGGTCCCGGCCTGGCGGCCAGCCGGTCGAACGTGTGCCGCCGCTGTTCCCGAAGATCGAGGAACCCGCGGCGTAGAGGCCCCTTCCGGTCCGCCGGAACCCGCTCCCTTCGGTCGCTCACAAGTTCCGGCAGATCGGAAGGGGCCTCCTTTGCTTAGAGCTCAAAGAGGCAGAGGTCGGGCGTGGCGCGCTGCTCGCAGCAGCGGCAGGCCGAAGTGGCGCTCTATAGCTGCCAGGAGGGAGTAGTGGTTGTAGGCACGGGTCAGGCGGCGGTGGGGCTGGTGGCCGGGATGGGCGGTGACGGTGAAGACGTGGCCGCCGCCCCCGGCGTTGCTGTGGCCCTCGTCGAAGGTGACGATCAGGGTGCCGTCTGGGCCGAGCTTGCGCATGATCCGGGGGACGAGCATCGAGAGGTGGCGGTCGGCCGTGGCGAGATTGCAGTTGTGTGCCGAGTAGCAGAGGTCGGGGCCGATCCAGGCGAAGGCGGGCAGCGAGCTGCGCTTCAGGTCGGCGCGGAGCCTGCGCGTCGGGACGACGTTGGCGCAGCGGCGACGGCTGGCCGCGATCGACGGGAAGTACATGAAGGGGTCGTGCCGTTTCACGTAGCCGCCGGCCTGCACGCCGTCGAAGCACGGACGCGGCATCCCTTCCATGTAGGCGCGCCAGGAGATGCCAGCGCGGGAGAGCTGCTGGGCGAGGTTTGAGCCGCGCGCCGCGCAGTCGGTGCAGTTGTCCGCGATGCCGAAGGTCGAGCCGCCGAGCAGCGCCAGGTAGTTCGGCAGCGAGGGGTGGGAGACGGCGTGGTAGCGAGTTGCGAGGGTCTCGCGCCGGGCAAGTCGGTTCAGGTAGGGGGCTTCGGGGTTGCCGGCGACCTCGTCGTACTCGTGATTCTCGAGCACGATCAGGACCACGCGGGGGGCGGACTGGTTCCCGGGGGTCGCGCCGGCGGTCCCGCCCGCGACGCCCCCGAGGGTCGCGAGGAGCAGGAGGATCGCTGCCTGCCACGGCCTGACTGCCATCCACCTGAGGATAGGCTGGGGGCCAACGGATGATCGACTCTCACACCCATCTCTTCCTCTGCGAGCGGGCGGAGGCCGACGTGGTCGAGGCCGCGCTCGAGGCGGGTGTCGGGCGGATGCTCAACGTCGGCCTCGACGCCGAGTCGAACGGGCTGGCGATCGCGGCGGCGGCGCGCCACGAGAGCGTCTTCGCCACCGCCGGCTGCCACCCGACCGAGGCGACCGGCTTCGACGACGCCCGCGCCGAGGCGATCGCGCGATTGGCCACCGAGAACGAGAAGGTGCGGGCGATCGGCGAGACCGGGATCGACTACTACCGCGAAACCGCGAGCCGGGCCGACCAGCGGCGCGCCTTCGAGGCGCAGATCGAGATCGCCGCCGACCGCGGCCTGCCGATCGTGATCCACGCCCGCGACCCCGAGGGCGAGACGGGGGCGGTCGACGACATCTTCGAGATCCTCGACTCGCGCGGCGACGGCGTCCGCGTCATCCTCCACTGCTTCGCCGCCCCCTGGCGCACGCAGGACGCGATCGACCGTGGCTGGTACTGCTCCTTCTCCGGCGTCGTCACCTTCCCGAGCGCCGACGATCTGCGCGAGGCGGCCGAGCAGCTTCCCGACGAGCTCGTCCTGGTCGAGACAGACGCGCCCTACCTGGCCCCGCAGCCGATCCGCGGCAAGACCAACGAGCCGGCGCACGTCGTCTCCACCGCCGAGACGGTCGCCGGGGTCCGCGGCGTCTCCTACGCCGAGCTGGAGCGCACCGTCGAGGCCAACGCGCGGGCGCTGTTCGGCTGGTAGCCGCCGTGGTGCGGCTCGGCCAGAACTTCCTCTCCGACCCCAACCTGCTCGACGCGATCGTGCGCGACGCCGAGCTCGCGCCCGACGACGTCGTGCTCGAGGTCGGCGTCGGCGAAGGGGTGCTGACCGAGCGGCTGCTCGCCGCGGCGCGCCACGTGCACGCGGTCGAGATCGACCGGGGCTTGGAGCCGACGCTGGCGGCGCTCGCCGCCCGTTCCGAGCTGGACCTGCATTGGGATGACGCGATGAAGATCGACCTGGGCGCGCTCGATCCGGTGCCCACCGCCGTCGTCTCCAACCTCCCCTACGCGGTGGCGACGCCGGTGATCCTGCGCACGGTCGAGGAGCTGCCCTCGGTCGCCCGCTGGACCGTGATGGTGCAGCGCGAGATCGCCGACCGCCTACGCGCCGCGCCGGGCGGTCGCATCTATGGCTCGCCGAGCGTGCTCGTCCAGCTCGCCTGCGAGGTGAAGCTGCTGCGCACGGTCGACCCGGCCGTCTTCCGTCCCCGGCCGCGGGTCGAGTCGGCGATCCTCGCCATGCGACGCACCGGCCCGGGCGCCGACCGCGAGACGCGCGAGCTCGTGCGCTCCGCCTTCGCCCACCGCCGCAAGTCCCTTGCCCGCTCGGTCGAGCACGTCCGGCCCGGCTCTATGGAGACGGTCCGAGCGGCGCTCGCCAAGCTCGACCTGCCGGAAAACGCCCGCGCCGAGCAGCTCTCCCCCAAGGAGTTCCGGGCGTTGGCGCAGAGCCTGTCCGGGTAGGGTCGGGCGGCTTGTCCGAGATGCGCGTCCACGCCCCCGCAAAGCTCAACCTCTGCCTCTACCTCGGTCCGCGCCGCGAGGACGGTCTGCACCAACTCTGCTCGCTCTTCGAGCCGTTGGCGCTCGCCGACCTGATCGAGATCGGGGAGGCCGATGCGGACGAGGTCGTCTGCCCCGGGGTCGAGGGCGAGAACCTGGCCGGGCGGGCACTCGCCGCCCTGCGCGAGCGCGGCTGGGGGCACCCGTCGCTGCGGGTCGAGATCGAGAAGCGCATCCCGGTCGCCGCCGGGCTCGGCGGTGGCAGCGCCGACGCGGCGGCGGTCCTGCGCCTCGCCGCGGGCGAGGTGGCGGACCTGGAGGAGATCGCCGCCGGTCTCGGCGCCGACGTGCCCTCGCAGCTGACGCCTTCGCCGGCCCTGGTGCGCGGCGCGGGCGAGCGAGTCGAGCGTCTCCCCGAGCCGGCGTCCCATGCCGTCGTCCTCCTGCCCGACGGCGGCGGCCTGAGCACGGCCGAGGTCTTCGCCGAGGCCGACCGGCTCGGCCTTGGCCGTTCGGCCGCGGAGCTGGACGAGCTTGCCACGCGCCTGCGCGCGGTGGCCGGCGCCGGCGACTCGCCCCTCTCCTACCCCGAGCTGCTCGTCAACGACCTCGAGCCGGCGGCCCGCTCGCTGCGCCCGGCGATCGGCGAGGCGCTGGAAGCGCTGCGCGCCGCGGGCGCATCCCCGGCGCTGCTGACCGGCTCCGGGCCGACCGCCTTCGGGCTCTTCGCCAGCCTCGAGGCCGCCGCCGGGGCCGCTGCCCGCCTCGACCGCGACGACGCGATCGTCTGCGAGGCGGGAAAGGCGCTCCAATGAGCTTCCGGTGCGCCTTTCCCCCTCTATTCCGGGATAAAGCGCACCGGAACGGGAGAGGGGGGGTCTCGTGAGGCTGCCGGGTGAGGAGGGCGGCAGCCGCAAACGGCTGCTGATCGCGGCGATCGTCGCGACGGTGGCCGTCGGCTACTACCTGATCGGCCGCGAGGTCGGCAGCATCGACCTGCAGAACCTGCTCGAAGACGTCTCCAACACGCTCGGGGCTTGGACCTACCTGCTGGTCGGCGTCTTCGCCTTCGCCGAGACCGGCGCTTTCGTCGGCCTCCTCGTCCCCGGCGAGACGGTGATGCTGCTCGGCGGCGCCGTCGCCGGCCAGGGCGCGATCAACGTTTACCTGCTGATCGGGATCGCCTGGTTCTCGGCCTGGCTCGGCGACACGACGAGCTTCTTCGTCGGCCGGCGGCTCGGCCGCGAGTTCGTGCTCCGCCATGGGCCGCGGGTAGGCATCAGCCACGAGCGCTTCGAAAAAGTCGAGGCCTACTTCTCCCGCCACGGCGGCAAGACGATCTTCATCGGCCGCTGGATCAGTCTGGTGCGGGCGCTGGCGCCGTTCATCGCCGGCAGCTCGGGGATGCGCTACCGCGCCTTCCTCCCCTACAGCGTCCTCGGCACGGGCCTCTGGGCCAGCGGCCACATCCTGATCGGGTACTTCTTCTCGCGCAGCATCGAGAGCGCCGCCAAGTACGCCGGCCGCGGCTTCTTCCTGCTGGCAACGACGATCGTCGTCGTCGTCGCGATTGTGGTCGCGATCCGCCACCTGCGGGTCGAGGAGAACCGGCGCGCGATCGGCGCCTGGATGGAGCGCCACGTCGCGACCCGCTGGCTGGTCGAGCTGACCCGCCGCTTCCAGCCCCAGCTTCGCTTCCTCTGGAGCCGGGTGACCCCGGGCGGCACCTTTGGCCTCGAGTTCACCTCGCTGATGGCGGCATTCGCCGTCGCCGCCTTCGTCCTCGTCTCCTACGCGGTGATCATCGCTGCCGAACCGGGACCGACTCCGGGCGACCAGACTGCGATCGAAGTCGTCGAACGGATACAGGTCGGCTGGCTGACCGACTTCGCAAAGGTCTTCACCCAGCTGGGCTCGTTTGCGGTCATCGGCCCCCTCGCCTTCGTTTCCGCCGCGATGCTCGTTGCCCGCCGGCGCTGGGCCGAGTTCGGCGTCCTGCTCGCCGGTGTGGTCCTGATCTACATAGGGGTGCACGAGCTGAAGGCGGCCATCGACCGCCCGCGGCCCGAGGGCGGGCTGGTCGGCGTCTCCGGCTCCTCCTTCCCCAGCGCTCACGCCGCCTACTCGACCTTTTACCTCTGGCTCGCGGTGACGATCGTGATGCGGCTGCGGCCCGGCATGGCGCGGGGCGCGGGGGTGGTCGCGGCGGGCGTCGCCCTGACCGCCCTGGTCGGCCTCTCGCGCGTCTACCTCGACGTCCACTACCTCAGCGACGTGACCGGGGGCTGGGCGCTGGGCGTTGCCGCCTTCTCGCTCGTGGCCGCCGTGGCGCTCACCATCACGACCATTCGTCAAGATGGACGCGGTGCTGCCGCTAGCGCTCCAGAAAATCGACCATGAGTACCTGCTGTTCGGGGCGGCCGCCGCGGTCAGCCTCTCGGCCTTCGTCGGCCTGATCCTGGTGCCGGCCGTCAGCTCCTACGGCCGCGCCTGGGAGAAGACCGTCGCCGGCCTCCTCTCGCTCTTCATCCTCGCGGCTCTGGTGGTCGTCGGCGTCGTCCTTGGGCTCGTGGTCGTCTGGCAGTACAACGAGATCGTCAGGCTCCTGCCCGGCCATTAGAAGCCTCAGCGGCGATAATGGGCCGATGACCGCGGCCGCCAAAGGGAGGAAAATGCCTGCAAAGACGGGCGATCCGGGGGCGCTGGAGGCGCTCTCGGAGGCGGTCGAGTCAGGCGCCGGGCTGCCCTCCGTTGCGCGTGCCGCGGCCAAGGTGCTGGGCGCCAGCGTCGCCCTGATCGACCGCTCGAGCGCGGTCCTCGCGGTGGCCGGCGCCTCCCCCGACCAGGAGCGCAAGCTGCTGGCCGGCGGCGAGGGAATAACGCGGGTCGAGCTGCGCGTCGCCGACACCCCGGTCGGCGAGCTGCGCTATCGCGGCGCCGGCCAGCCCGATGCGGCGATCGCGCGCATGGTGACGACGCTGCTCGCGCTCGAGCTCGAGCGATCGCGGTCGCCGGAGTGGGAGAGCGAGGAGGTCGCCGGCGCCTTCGTCGCGGCGGTCCTCGCCCGCGAGGTGACCGACCGGGGCGACATCGTCGCCCGCGCCGAGGAGCTCGGCGCCGACCTCGAGATCGGGGCGGGGGTGCTGATCCTGCATGCGGCTCCGCGCGCCGCCCAGACCGGCGAGTGGCGGGCGCGCGTGTTCACGCTCGTACAGCGGGCGCTGCGCTCGCTCGCTCCGGGGTCGCTCGCGAGCCTGGGCGGGGAGGAGGCGGCCGAGGTCGCCGCGATCGTCCCGGCCGAGGACGACGCCCGCATCGAGCGCGCCGCCGCCGGCCTCGCCCGCGAGCTCGAGGACGGCCTGTCCGGGTTCAACCTGACGATCGGCCGCAGCCGCCACGCCGGGGATCCGGTCGACCTCTACCGGGCCGGCAACGAGGCACGCCTGGCCGTCAACGTCGGCGAGGCCGAGGGCCGCTCGCCGCTCGCCTTCGAGGACACCGGCTCCTACCGGCTGCTGCTGCCGGCGATGAGCGAGGACCCGCGCGAGCTGGAGCGCTTCTACGCGGAGACGATCGCGCCGCTCTCCGCCTACGACGACCAGTACGAGACCGAGCTGGTCGCCACCGTCGAGGCCTACCTCGACAACGACGGCAACGTCGCCGCCACCGCCAAACAGCTCTTCACCCACCGGCACACGATTCGCTACCGCCTCGAGCGCGTGCGCGAGCTCTGTGGCCACGACGTCTCCGCCACCGAGGGCCGCGAGAAGCTCGGCCTCGGCCTCAAAACGATGCGCGTCCTCGGCATCGCCTCACCCCGCGGCCCGGCCCTGGAGCCCGGCGCCGAAGCGGGCCAGGTCCCGCGCGGTGGGGAGGAGTAGGGCTAAGCTTGGGCTGCTCCTTTGGGGAGTCGGCTAATGGCAAGCCTCTGGCCTTTGGAGCCAGCTATCCCGGTTCGAGTCCGGGCTCCCCAGTTCTTCGTATGAAGTGTTCTGTCTGCAGCATCTGTCACTCTACGTGTGATGGCTGGCAGGGGACCACGGTACAGCGAAGATGAAGCGCGAGACGCTATCGGGCGGTCGAAATCGTGGACTGAGGCGCTGCGTAGGCTTGGGTATTGCCCCAGCGGTGGAAATCCCACGACGCTGAAGAAATACGCGGCGCTCTGGAACATCGGCACGGACCATTTCGAGCCGTATGCGGGTGTGATGGAGAGGATTCGGAAGCCGCGGCTGCCCCTCGACCAGATCCTCGTCGAAAACTCCACCTACTCCCGCGGCAACCTCAAGCAGCGCCTCTACGAGGCCGGGTTGAAGGTGCCCTGTTGTGAGCTATGCGGGCAGGACGAGATGTGGCGTGGGCGCCACATGGCGATGATCCTGGACCACATCAATGGGGTGAGGGACGACAACCGACTGGAGAACCTGCGGATGGTCTGTCCCAATTGCGCCGCCACGCTGGATACCCATTGTGGCCGGGCGAAGGAAACCCCGCCGCCGCTTCGGAACTGCGCGCGGTGTGGCGAGATGTTCCGCGCGAAGCACCGGACGCAGCGATTCTGCTCGAGGTATTGCGGGATGAGGCGGGAGCGTGGACCGGACCGATGCGATCGCGGAGTGCCGCGTCCCGAGTCCCGCAAGGTCGACCGACCTCCCTACGAGCAGCTGCTCGAGGAGATCGAGGCGACCAGCTACCTGGCTGTCGGCCGCAAGTACGGCGTCTCCGACAACGCGGTGCGCAAGTGGGTTCGCTTCTACGAGCGCCAACGTGAGCGGGAGGCGGCCGAACGGGCGGCCGAGGGCGCTGCCGATCGCGTCCGCGGAGCTGCATAGGGTCGCCGGCATGGAGACGAGCGGAGTGGAGATGGACCCGGAGATCCGCGAGGGGCTGCGGCGCAGCTGGAAGGAGTTGATGACGGTCGGGGTGCTGGCGATCGTGCTCGGCTGCGTGGCGATCCTCGTGCCCGCCGTCGCGGCGGTCGGGACGGCGATCTTCATCGGCATCGTCCTCATCGTCTTCGGCACGTTCCTGGTCGCCGCCGCCTTCACCGCTCACTCGCTGGGCAGCCTGATCGTGCGGCTGCTCTGGGCGCTGCTGACCGTCGTCGTCGGCGTCTGGCTGCTGGCAGAACCGCACCACGGCGCGGTCAGCCTCACACTCCTCCTCGGCATCTACTTCCTCCTGATGGGCATCACCCGGCTCGCGATCGCCGTCTTCGCCCGCGGGCGCCAAGGCGCGGGCCTCGTCGGTCTCAGCGGTGTCGCTGGCCTGATCATCGGCGTCCTCATCCTCGCCAAGTTCCCGAGCAGCGCCGACTGGGCGATCGGCCTACTAGTCGGCATCGACCTGATATTCGCCGGCTGGACTCTGACGTCCGTGGCAATGGTCGGCAAGGAGCTGGCAAAAGCGGACTAGCCGCTTCGGCGCGCGGGCCCTGTCGTCGGCGTGGGGCGCCCGGCTCCGCGCTGGGTTTTTCGCCAGGAGAGTCTCCGGTTCGCTTGCACGTCGTTCGGGCGAAAAACAGGACGCCGCGCTGCGCCAGGCGCCCCACACCGACGCCACCCGCGCGAGAAGCGTCAACGAAGCTTTCAAGGAGCTATTGAGCCAAGGCGGACGCATGGGTCCCGGGCCGTGCGCCGGTGTAAGAGCTCTCATGGAACTCCCGCCGATCGGGTCTGGGCGGGAGAGGGGTGGGGCACCCTGAAGCGCGCGGCGTCCTGTTTTCGCCGTCATCTCCGTCCAAAGCAACCAGCTTCTCCGACGGCGAAAACCCAGCAAGCGAAAGGACCACCCCACCGCTGGCCATCCCCACTACGATCTGCCGGTGAGTTCTCCCCTTGTGCTGGTCATGGCGGCCGGCGAGGGAACGCGCATGCGTTCCAGCCTGCCGAAGATGCTGCACCCCGTCTGCGGCCGCCCGATGGTCGCCTGGCCGATCCTCGCCGCCCGCGAGGCCGGGGTCGGCCGTGTGGCCGCGATCGTCTCGCCCGGCCGTGACATCTCATCCGGCTTCCCGGGCGAGGTCGAGACCGTCGTGCAGCCCCAGCCCGACGGCACCGGCGGCGCCGTGCGCGCCGCTCTGCAGCTGATCGAGGGGGCCGACACCGTTCTCGTCCTCTCCGGCGACGTGCCGCTGATCTCGGCCGAGACGATCTCCGGACTGCTCGAGGCGCACGCCGCCTCAGACGCGGCGGCGACGATGCTGACGATCGAGCTCGAGGACCCCGGCTCCTACGGCCGCGTCGTCCGCGGCGAGTCCGGCGGGGTCGAGCGGGTCGTCGAGGCAAAGACGGCGGGCGACGCCACCGCCGAGCAGCTGGCGATCCGCGAGATCAACGCCGGCGCCTACGCCTTCGACGCCGATCGCCTCGCCGAGGCGCTGGGCGAGATCGCCAGCGACAACGCTCAGGGCGAGTACTACCTCCCCGACGCGCTGCCGGCGATGCGCGCGGCCGGACACTCCGTCGCCGCCCATCTCACCGACGACCTCGCCGTGACGATGGGCGTCAACAACCGCGCCGACCTCGCCGCCGTCGAGGCCGAGGCGCGTCGCCGCATCCTCGAGCGCCACATGCTCGCCGGCGTCACCGTCGTCGACCCCTCCTCGACCTGGGTCGACGTCGAGGTCGAGATCGCCGCCGACGCGCGGATCGAGCCCGCCACCAGTCTGCACGGCCGCACTTCCGTCGCCGCCGGCGCCACCGTCGGCCCGCTCAGCACCGTGATCGACTCGACCCTGGGCGAGGGCGCCTCGGTCGTCCACTCCTACCTGGTCGAGTGCGAGGTCGCCGCAGGCGCGATGGTCGGTCCCTTCGCCTACCTGCGGCCGGACGCGCTTCTGGAGCCCGGCGCCAAGGCCGGCGCCTTCGTCGAGGTCAAGAACTCGCGCATCGGCGAGGGTGCCAAGGTGCCTCACCTCGCCTACGTCGGCGACGCCGAGATCGGCGCCGGCAGCAACCTCGGCGCCGGCTCGATCACCGCCAACTACGACGGTTTCCGCAAGAACCGGACGACCATCGGCAAGAACGTCCGCATTGGCGTTGACACGATGCTGATCGCCCCTGTAGAAGTCGGCGACGGGGCCTACACTGGCGCCGGAGCGGTGATCAAGAGCGACGTGCCCGAGGGCGCGCTCGCGGTCAGCGAGAACGAGCAGCGCAACGTCGAGGGATACGCCGACCACAAGGCGGCGGAGATGGAAGAGGAGTCCGACCAGTGAGCACGATTGAGCAGCAGCCGGAGGCAGCCGTGGCGGCGACCGCGATCCCGCACGACTACTCGAAGCGCCTGATGGTCTTCGGCGGCCGCTGCTCGATGGAGCTGGCGGCGAAGGTCGCCGGCAAGCTCGAACTCGACCTCGGCCAGGTGACGCTGAAGACCTTCGCCAACGGCGAGGTCTACTGCCGCTACGAGGAGTCGATCCGCGGGGCCGACGTCTTCCTCGTCCAGTCCACCTGCGGCAACGAGCACGAGGAGATGACGCCGAACGACGCGCTGATCGAGCTGCTGACGATGATCGACGCCGCCCAGGGCGCCTCGGCGCACCGCATCATCGCCGTCCTGCCCTGGTACGGGTACGCGCGCCAGGACAAGAAGTCGGCGCCGCGCGAGCCGATCTCGGCGCGGATCGTCGCCAAGTGCCTGGAGGGCGTCGGCGTCGACCGCGTCCTCACCATGGACCTGCACGCCGGCCAGGTGCAGGGCTTCTTCCACGTCCCCGTCGACCACATGACGGCGATGCCGATGCTGACCCAGTGGTTCGCCGACCAGTACCCGGCCGAGGACCTGGTGATCGTCTCGCCCGACGCCGGCCGGGTGAAGACCGCGCGCAACTTCGCCCGCCGCATCGGCACCCACTGGGCCGTGATGGAGAAGGAGCGCCCGGCCCAGCAGGTTGCCGAGATCGGCTACGTCGTCGGCGACGTGAAGGGCAAGACGGCGGTCCTCGTCGACGACATGATCGACACCGCGGGCACGCTCTGCGCGGCGGCCCAGACGGTGCTCGACGAGGGCGCCGCGCGGGTGATCTCCTGCGCCACCCACGGCGTCTTCTCCGGCCCCGCCTACGAACGGCTCGCCTACGAGAGTTCGAACATCGAGCGGATCGTCGTCACCGACACGATCCCGCTTCGCTCCGGCGCGCCGGACAACATCAAGGTGCTGTCGACGGCGGGCACGTTCGCCGACTCGATTCGCCGCATCTTCACCGACGACTCGGTCTCGGAAATCTTCGCCGGCGAGAACCAGCTCTTCTGATGGTCGACAAGTTCACGATCCTGCTCAGCATCCACGTCCTGGCGGCGGCGCTTTGGGTCGGCGTCGGCCTCGCGGTCAACGTCGCGATGGCGCTTGCCGCCCGCAGCGGCGAGCCGGCCAACATGCTGGCCGGCCTGCGCTTTGCCAAGGCGCTCGGTACCTGGTTCTTCCCCTGGATCGCCCTCGTCGTCTTCGCCAGCGGCGCCTGGCTGGTCGGGGAGTATTTCGATTGGGACCTGCTCTGGGTCCAGATCGGGATGGCCGGGGTGATCGTCGCGACGGCGATCGGCGTCCTCTACCTGAAGCCGAAGGCCGCCGCCGGGATCGAAGCGATGGAAAGGGGCGACCCGCCGCCTCCGGGCCGCAACTGGGTACCGATCGTCGCCCGCCTCAACTTCCTGCTCGTCAGCACCGTTCTGGTGCTGATGGTGATCCGGCCCACCTGACGGGTGTCGGCGCCTGAGCAGGGTCGGGCCTCGGGCCTGCGGCTGGTCGGCCACAAGGGCGCCGATCTGATCGCTCCGGGCAACACGCTCGAGAGCTTTCATGCGGCCGTCGAGCACGACGTCGACGTGGTCGAGATCGACGTGCTCTGGACGCGGGAGGGGCATCCCCGCCTGCCGGCGGCCGAGCGGGCGCCGCTCCTCGTCGCTCACGACTGGCACGACGCCGAACGGCGTGAGCCGCTCGCCCTGACCGAGGCGCTCGACGCCTTCCTCGCGCCGCCCCTCGACCGGGTCGAGGTCGACATCGACGTCAAGCTCGCCGGCCGCGAGGAGGAGATCGTCGCCGCGCTGCGCGAGCGCGACCTGGTCGGGCGGGCGATGGTCTCGACGATGGAGCTCTCCACGCTCGCCCGCATCCGCGAGCTGGAGCCGAGCCTGCGCCGCGGCTGGACCTACCCCAAGGTGACCAAGGACTGGACGTCGAAGCGCTGGGCCAAGGCGCCGATGCTGGCCGCGCTCGTCGCGATGCGTCAGCGCCTGCCCGGCCTCGCCGCCGAGAAGCTGCCGCAGCTCGGCGTCGAGTCGATGTGGGTCTACCACCCGCTGGTCAGCCGCCGCCTCGCCCGCATCGCCGACCTCGCCGGCGTCGAGCTGATCGCCTGGACGGTCGACGACCTCGCCCGCATGCGCAAACTCGTCGTCGCCGGCGTCCACGGCCTCGTCTCCAACGACCCCCGCCTCTTCGCCGAGCTGGATGAGAAGCCCCCGAGCTCCCGGTAGCGCCACGCTCCACCCAACCCCACCCGTTCCAGTGCGCCTTTTCCCCGATATAGGGGGATAAGGCGCACTGGAACGGGTTATCGGGTCGCTTTCAGCATGCGGGCGATGCGATTGACGACCGCGTCTGGTTCGTCCCGGACTTGCGCCCAGGTGATTCGAGCCGTTCGGTATCCGGCAGCAACCAGGATCTGGTCCCGCCAGCGGTCGCGCTGGAAGGCCGCGTGCGTGCCGTGGGTCTCCTCGCCGTCAGTCTCTATCGCCAGTCGTTGCTCCTCCCAGAGAAGATCGATCTCGAGCCAGTTGCCTTCGATCTCGAGGCGCACGTTGCAGCGAGGGCGCGGCAGACCCCTTTCCACCAGGAGGGGGAAGAGACGTGCCTCGAGCTTGCTTCTCAGCTTTGGCGTCGGTTCGCCTCCGCCACGCCAAGGGATGAGGATCGCCCGCAGTCGTGGCGCCCCTCGGCGACGCCCCAAGGACAAGATTCGGTCGATCTCTTCGACATTGAGCTGCCGGAGGATTGCCGCCTGCTCGACCAGGCGCCGCATCGAGCTCCATCCGGTCCATCCGGCCATGTCCACCAGCGTCCTGGAGACAGTCGTGCATGGAATTCCGTCTCGGATCTCGAACTCGTCCCCAGCAGGCAGGCGAACTCGATGCCAACGGATGCCGTCGATCTTTCGTCCCGACCAGTCCGGCGGGATGACGTGCATCGCCGGGAGCTGCTTGTCCCACAAGCCAAGCAGCTCGGCAGCGCTTCCGTGCGAAAGGACGGTTCCCTGCTCGCAGGCGAGCACCGCGGCAAGCATTCGTCCTTGTCGCGTGATTGCCCCGTGACCTACCGCGAAGGCTTCGCGGAAGAGCGGCCGCAGATACCCGGACGCGATTCGCAGGGTGATCGTGCTGTCTCCAATCCCAAGCCCCCGAAGTTGCCGGCGTGAGACGACGCCGTGCTGTCGCTCGGCCAGATCCCCGATCCTGCGATTCAAACCTGCGGTGCGCTTTGTGCCATCCATAGGCACATAAGGCGCACCGGAGCAAAACTCTCCCCCCGTCTCGCCCTCCGGTGCGCTTTATGCCACCTATGGGCACATAAAGCGCACCGGAGCGGTGGGTTCGGTCAGACGGTGCCCGGGGTGGCGGTCGGGGGCGCGTTGCGGCCGCCACGAGGCTTCACGGCCGACTCGAGCTCCTCGGCGGTGAAGCCGCCGACTGCCTCGCCGTCAAGGGCGTAGCGGTAGAGGGCGACGCCGAAGATGCCGCTCAGAGCCTGTGAGACGAGTAGGGAGATGGCGAGCCCGATCGCGCCGATGACGACAAGCAGCGCTCCGATGAAGCTCGCCGAGGGCCAGACGGCGATGCCGACGGCGACCAGGATTCCGGCGGGCAGGAAGCCGAGGAGGGCGACCGCGCCGCCAATCGCGATGTTGCCGGTGATCTGCTGGCCCCAGCGCTCGCGGAAGAGGCTGGCCGAGCGCTTCAGCGTCCCGAACGCCCCGGTGCCCTCGATCGCGATCACCGGCAGCGCCACGAAGGTGACCAGCGACCAGGCCATGCCGACCAACCGCGCCGCGATCGTCCCCGCGACGCCACCCTGGTTTTCGAGCGCGCCCATGAAGACGCTGATCGCCGTCGAGAGCGCGGCCCAGCCGCAGATCTGGCTGAAGCGACTGCGCGCGACGGCGAGACCGTCGCTGACGGTCGCCTCCTCGCCGCGGAAGATCATGTCGGCGGCGGCCGCGAGCCCGACCCCGAAATAGGCGCTGACGACGCTCAGCGCGTAGACGCTGAGCACCAGCAGCGGAATCGCGCCCGCGATCGCGTCGCTGTCGAGCAGGTAGAGACCCGGCCCGAGGAAGACGATTGCGAGCGGGATCGTCGCCACGGCGCCATAGAGCGGAAAGCGCAGCAGCTCCCGGTGGCCGTTGAGCAGGTTCCAACTCTTCTTGGTGAGCGCCCAGCCGCGCCTGATCTTCCTCATCGATGCTCTCCTTCCAATGACCTCTCGACGATCGGTGTCTGCAGCACCCCTCTTCCCTCGAAGTACTCCCACTCCTGCTCGCCGAGCTCGGTCGCCGGCGGGTCGGCGTAGATCCACTCACGCATGATCCGGTGCCAGTTGCGCTTCGCCCGCAGCTGGCCGAGCACGGCGACGACGCCGATTTCCATCCGCCGCCCCATCAGCTCCTCCGCCGGCACCGACTCGCGCCGCATCAGGTCGTAGTACTCCGAGCGCGGGTCGTTGGTCGACTCGATGATCTTCATCACCCGTTTGGCGCTGATCTCGATCTCGCGGTCCTCGAGGAACCAGCCGCTGACCGCCTGCGTGTGCTCCATCAGCCGTTCGGCGTCGAGCTTCGACGGGTTCTTGACGAAGCCGAGGTCGTGCAGCGCCTTGCGCAGCAGCTCGGGGTCTTCGTGGAAGGCGGCGTCGACGGCGCGCTGCTCGAGCACGATCTGCTCGTGGTCGAGCTTCTTCGTCATCCCGAAGTCGAGGAAGGCGACGCGGCCGTCGCCGAGCAGGATGTAGTTGCCGGGATGGGGGTCGGCGTTGAAGTGCTGCAGGTGATAGATCGAGCCGAAGCTGCCGCGGAAGACGATCTCGCCGAAGCGGCTGCGCTCCTCGTGCGGCAGCTGCTTGACCTGCTCGAATCCCATCCCCTCGACCAGCTCGGTGACCAGCACCCGCCGCCGCGAGAGCCGGGTCAGCACTTCCGGCACGTAGATGAAGGGATGGTCGCGGTAGGCGCGGGCGAAGCTGCGCTGGTTCTGCGCCTCGTACTCGTAGTCGAGCTCCTCCATCACCCGCTCGCGCAGCTCTTTGGCGATCTCCTTGGCGTCGAGGCCGGGCGCCAGCGCCCGCGCGAGGCGGACGATCGTGCCGGCGTTGCGCAGGTCGGCGTCGAGCGCCTCGGCGATCCCCGGGTACTGGATCTTGACCGCGACCGCGCGCCCGTCGAGCAGCTCGGCCCGGTGCACCTGGCCGATCGAGGCGGCGGCGAAGGCCTCCTGCTCGAACTCGGCGAACAGCTCCGCCAGCGGCTCGCCGTCGTACTCCTCTTCCAGGACCCGCTCGACCTTCTCCCAGGGCATCGCCGGCGCGTCGGTGCGCAGCTTCGCCAGCTGCTCCTGGTAGATGTCGCGGTACTCCTCGGGGATGAACTCGGTGTCGATGAAGGAGGCGAACTGGCCGAGCTTCATCGCCGCCCCCTTCATCTGGCCGAGCGCGCCGACCATCTTCATCGCCGTCTCCAGGTGGCGCTGCTCCAGCCGCTCCTTGCCCTCCTCCTCGGAACGGGCGACGTTGGTCGCCTTCGTGCCCGCGTAGCGGGCGCCCTGCATGCCGACGATCGAGCCGAGCTTGGCCGAGCGCCGCAGGCGTCCCTTGGGAATCTTCGAGTCTTCAGTCACCGCGCCCAAGGTTGCCACAGGTTCCGTTTGCGTCCGTTTCTCTATCCTCTCCCGTCCGGATGGCCGCATCACGCGAAAAGCTCAAGGCAGCGCCGCGCAGCGAGTTCGGCTCGCGCACGTCGCGCCGTCTACGCAACGAGGGCCTCGTGCCCGGCGTCGTCTACAGCGGCGGCGCCGATGCGCGCCCCTTCCAGGCCTCCGAACGCGACATTCGCGGCGTGCTCGCCGAGGGCGCGGCGCTCTTCGACCTCGAGATCGAGGGCGCGAAAGCGGTTCCCGTCGTGGTCAAGGAGCAGCAGCATCACCCGGTGCGCGGCAACCTGCAGCACATCGACCTGCAGGAGGTGCGCCTCGACGAGGCGATCCAGGCGGAGGTCACGATCGAGCTCGAAGGCGCCGACTCGGCGCCCGGCGTCAAGGGCGGCGGCGTGCTCGAGCACGTCACCCGTGAGGTCACCGTCGAAGCGCTGCCGACCGAGATCCCCGATCGTCTCATCGCCGATGTCTCGGCGATGGAGGTCAACGACACCCTGCAGCTCTCGGCCCTGGTCGTGCCCGAGGGCGTCAAGCTCGTCGCCGACGACCCCGACGAGGTGACGATCGCCACCCTCTCGCCGCCGCGTGTCGAAGAAGAGCCCGAGCCCTCCGTCGAGGAGGAGGCCGAGCTGGTCGGCGAGGAGGGCGAGGCGCCCGCCGAGGAGGCCGGCGAGGGCGAGGCCGAGGGCGACTCGGGCGACTCCGGCGGGGAGTAACCGCTGTCCCTCTTCCGCCGCCGGGCCGGTCGCGACGAGCGCGGGGCCGACGGCGACCGCATCCTGATCGTCGGCCTCGGCAACCCGGGCGAGCGCTACGCCCGCACTCGCCACAACGTCGGCTTCGAGGTCGCGGCCGAGCTCTCTCGCCGCTGGGACCTGCCCCGCGCCAAGGCCAAGTTCGCCGGTCGCCTGACGGAGGGACGCGCAGGTCCCGGCGGACCGCGCGTCGCGATCCTCCTGCCGCAGACGCAGATGAACGCCTCCGGCGACTCGGCCGGCCCGGCGCGCGGCTCGCTGCGCGTGCCGCTCGAGCGCGTGGTCGTCGTCCACGACGAGATCGACCTGCCCTTCGGCGAGGTGCGCAGCCGTCTCGGCGGCGGCCTCGCCGGCCACAACGGCCTGAAGAGCCTCAAGCGCGGCTTCGGCGACGCCGAGTTCTGGCGCGTGCGGGTGGGTGTGGGCCGTCCCGACTCGACCGACCCCGAGGTCGTCGCCTCCTACGTGCTCTCTCGCTTCCGCGAGCCCGCGGCCGAGGTCGAGGCGCTGATCGCCGACGCCGCCGAGGAGGCGCAGAGGCTGGTCGACCGAATAGCGTCCCCGCAAGAGTGAGCGCCGAGCGCACGACATACGACGTCGACCAGCGCGGGGTCGCCCTGCTGCGCCTCGCCCGCCCCGAGGCGCGCAACGCGATCGACACCCAGATGCTGGTCGAGATGCTCGAGCACCTCGCGGTCGCCCGCGCCGACGAGGCGGTGCGGGTGCTGGCGATCTCCTCCTCCGACCAGATGGGCCTCTCGGCCGGCGCCGACGTCAAGGAGGAGCTCGACGACGAGGGCAAGGTCCGCCGCATGCAGCTCTTCGCCGACCTCTACGACGGCATCGTCGGCTTCCCCAAGCCGACGGTCGCCTGCTGCCACGGCGACGTCGTCGGCGGCGGCGCCGAGGTCGCGGTCGCCTGCGACATGCGCGTCGCCGGCGCCAACCTGCGCATGCGCTTCCCCGGCGCCGCGCTCGGCGTCCCGGTCGGCCCCGCGCGCCTGGTCACCCTCTGCGGCCTGGCGACCGCCAAGTACCTGCTGCTCTCCTCGCGCACGGTCGGCGCCGACGAGGCGCTGCGGCTCGGGCTGGTCAACCGCGTCGCGCCGGCCGCGGCGACCGAGGAGGCGACGATCGAGCTGGCCGCCGAGGTCGCCGCGCACCCGCCCGATGCCGTCGCGACCATGAAGCGCATGCTGCACGAGTGGGACGCGGTCGAGGCTCGCTCGGCCCACGAGGGCGAGGGCCAGGTCGAGTGGCAGCGCTCCGGCCCAGGCTTGCCGCACCGCACATGACGCCTCCCGGCCCGTAGGCGGTTTGGCCAACCTGCCTTGCGCAATCGCTGTGGCGGGCGGTAGGGTCGCGGCTACCCGCCCGTTCCGTCCTCCGGAGGTTGTCTTGAAGAAGCTCGTGTTGGTTCTGATCGCAGTTGGTTGCCTGCTTGCGGTTCCCTGCGTCGCATCGGCCACTACCTACACCGTCGACAGCACTGGCGATCAGGAAGACGAAACGCCCGGCGACGAAGAATGCGAAACGTCGGTCAACACGTGCACGCTGCGCGCCGCGATCGAAGAGTCGAACGAATCGACCGGCACCTTCGACTCGATCCACTTCTCGGCAGCCTTCGACGGCAAACTGGCCGACACGATCGAACTCGGCAAAGCCCTGCCCGAAATCGACGATCCGGTCAAAATCGACGGCGATAGCGGCGGTCAGTGCACGACCGAAGCCGGGCCCAAAGGCCCCTGCGTGGGCGTCAGCGGTCCGGGCGGCGGCTTCGGCCTCGTCGTCGAAGAGGACGAAGTGACGATCGAGGGCCTGGCGGTCACGGGGGCGTTGATCGGGATCAACGTGCGCAACGAATCGACCGAATTCAGCGCCCGCGACAACTGGATCGGGGTCAAGCTCGACGGCACGGCCGGCGAAAACAGCACCGGCATCTTCATCGACCCTGGATCTGACTTCGCCCTCGTCGGCGGCACCAAAGCCGCCGATCGCAACGTGATCTCGAACAACGGCGCGGGGCTCGACCTCGAGGGCGCCAGCTTCGCCCTCGTTGCGGGCAACTACTTCGGCGTCGCCCCGGCCGGCTCCGCCCAGGCGGCGAACGGCAAGGACATCGAGGTCACCGACTCGACCGCGGGCGGCGGATACGCAGCGGTCGAAAACCAGATCGGCGCCTTCATCGGCGAAGCCGGCCAGGAAACCGCCGCCTGCGACGAAGGCTGCAACGTGATCTCGGGCGCCACCGGCACCGGCCTCGACCTGCAGGGCAACGGCGCCGGTCAGAACGAGGCGCCGGCCAGCGGCCCGACCCTCGTCCTCGGCAACTTCGTCGGCCTCGACGCGGCCGGCACCGGCGTCGTCGAAAACGGGACCTTCGACATCCTCGCCGGCGAAGCCGACAAGGTCGAAGTCGGCAGCAACACCGAAGGCTCCGGCAACTACATCGACGGCGGCGGCTACGGCATCTACACCGAAAAGGGAGAGGAATTCGCCGCCCTCCACAACGTGATCGGCTACGACGCCAGCGGGGCCGCATCGACGCCGCCCTCCTCGGCGGGCCTCTTCGTCTTCGAGCTCGGCGTCGTCGAAACGGCCTTCGTCGCCGCCAACACGATTCGGATGACGGGCGGGATCGGGATCGAACACCGCTTCTCCGGCGCGGTCTTCCTGGAAAACGCGATCGAAGGCGGGTCGATCGGCATCAAGACGTTCGCCTCCTCGGAAGAAGGCAGCGTCATCGCCGGCAACTCGATCGAAGGCACGTCTGGGCCCGGCCTGCTGATCGAAAACGAAAACAACCTCGTCGCCGGAAACCTGATCGCCGAAACCGGCGAAGCCGCGATTCGCATCGACGGCCTGAGCGGCAGCGGCAACACGATCGGCGGCAACAAAGCGAGTGGGGAAAACGAAATCCTCGGCAGCGGCGGCGACGCGATCGAGATCGTCGAAGACGAAGACACCGAAAACCAGATCCTGCGCAACAACGGCGTCGGCAACTCCGGGCTCTTCATCGACCTTGGCGCCGACGGCGAAGGCAACAGCGAATTTGGCCCCAACGGCGGGATCCAACCGCCAGTCATCTCCAGCGCCAAACTCGGTGGCGCCAGCGGCAGCGGCGCCGAACCCGGCGCGACGGTCCGCGTCTTCCGCAAGGCGAGTGCCGAACCTGGTGAGATCCAGTCCTTCCTCGGCGCAGCCGAAGCGGACGGCAGCGGCAACTGGAGCGTGACCTATGCCGCCGCGGTTCCGGGCGAAACCCGGATCGCGGCGACGCAGACCGGGGCGACGGGGACCTCTGAGCTGACCTTCGCGACGACCGAACCGGCGCCGAAAGAAGAAGGGGAAGAAAAAGACACGACGCCGCCGCAGACAAAGATCGTCAAGGGCCCGAAGCGCAAGACACACGCCCGCAAGGTCAAGTTCAAGTTCACCTCGAGCGAGGCGGGCTCGACCTTCAAGTGCAAGCTCGACCGCAAGAAGGTCAAGACGTGCAGGTCGCCAAAGGTCTACAAGAAGCTGAAGCCCGGCAAGCACGTATTCAAGGTCTGGGCGATCGACAAGGCCGGCAACAAAGACCCGACCCCGGCGAAGCGCAAGTTCAAGGTGCTGCGCTAGCGGCCTCGCCGACGCCGGCGGCCAGCGCCATGATCGAGATCTGAGGGTTGACGCCAGGGCAGCTGGGCAGGATTGAGCCGTCCGCGACCCAGACGCCCTCGACCCCGCGCAGGCGGCCCTCGGGGTCGACCGGGTGGCGACCCGGGTCTGAGCCGGCGGCCGCAGTGCCGCTCGGGTGGAAGGCGGCGAGGCGCAGCCGCCGCACGTCGAGGCGGTCGACCGCGCCGTCGATCTCCTCCGCCGAGCGCACCGCCGGGGTGCCGCCGCCGAGTTCGACCTCCTTGGCGCCGGCCGCCAGCATCACCCGCGCCATCGCCCCGACCGCGGTGGCGAGGCGGCGTTCGTCTTCGCCCGCGAGGCGGTAGGAGACGAGCGGCGCGCGGGCGCCGAAGACCCGGCCCGAGGGAGCATCGGCGATCATCGCTCCGAGCAGGGCAGTGTTTGGCGCGCGGTCGAGCCGCGCCTGCAGGTGGGTGCCGTAGCCCGGGGCCGAGATCGCGCCCATCCCGGGCGGGTTGGAGGTCGCCTCGAGCAGGATGCCTTCGCGCTCGCGCAGCTCCTCGATGCCGACGCTCTGCATCACCCCGCGCCAGGGGATCACCTCCTCCTCGAAGTTCGCCGTCACCCCCGTGGCCGGGTGGATCGAGAGGTTGCGCCCGAGGCGCGGATGGCCGTCCAGGCCGCTGCGTCGCAGCAGCGGCGGCGTCGCGATCGCGCCCGCGGCGACGACCACCAGCGGCGCCGTGATCCGCACCGTGCCGCCACCCGCCCGCCGCGCTTCGATCCCGACGGCCCGTCCCCCCTCGACCAGGACCCGGCGTGCGCGCAGGCCGGAGACGATCCGGGCGCCCGCCTCGCAGGCCTGCGGCAGCGCGTTGAGGTGGACGCCGCCCTTGGCGTTGTTCGGGCAGCCGATCGCGCACTGGCAGGCGCCGCGGCAGCCGGGCGCGTTGCGGCGCAGGGGCGCCGCCTGCCAGCCGAGCGCCTCGGCGCCGGCAAGCGAGAGCTCGCCGTTGCGCCCCAGCACCTCCATCGGCGCCGGCGCGACGCTGAGCGTCGCTTCGACGTCGGCGACGCGGGCACCGAGCAGCTCCGGGTTGGCGAGGGCGAGCCCATGCTCCCCGTGCCATGCGGCCGCGACCGCCGCCGGCGGGCGGTAGCAGGTGCCCGAGTTGATCACGGTCGTGCCGCCGACCGCGCGGCCGAGCGGCAGGGCGATCGGTGGGTTGCCGAGCGCCATCGTCGTGCCGCCGTCGCGGTAGATCCCAGCGAAGCGGTCGAGCGGGTGGGCCGAGCGCAGGCGCTCCACCGTCCAGCGCTCGCCCTCCTCGACGATCACCGTCTCCAGCCCCGCACGGGCCAGCGCCCGCGCCGCGAAGGCGCCGCCGGCTCCTGAGCCGATGACGACCGCGTCGCAGCGCGCCACCTCCGGCCACTCGCCGCCGGGGACCACGTCGAGCGCCTGGTCGGGCCGCGAAGGCTCGTGGCGCGAGCCCACCGTGGCGATCTCCTCCGCGTAGGCGTCGGCCCCGTGGGCCAGCATCACGATCGCCTTCACCGTGTCGATCGCCGGCGAGCCGCCCAGCCGCACGACCTCGCGCAGCAGCTCTTCGCGGCGCTCGGCCGGCAGACCGCGGAAGCGCCGGCCGCCGCGGGCCAGCGCGAAGGCCTCGAGGCCGAGCAGCATCGCCGCCAAGCCCGCCTGTGAGGACGCGGGCATGCGCGAGACCATGCGCCGGGCTACGCCCGCGACGCGCTCCGGGTCCGGCCCTCCCGCCTCCGGCGGCAGGATCGCCGCCGCCACGTCTCCCAGCGCAGACATTCCGGAGGGATACCAGGAACGGGGCTAGCCAGCCCAGCTCGTCTCGTCGAGCACCGTGCCGCTGGCGAAGCGCGCGGGGTCGGCGAGCACCTCGACGGCGACGTCGCGGCAGCGAGCAACCCGGAGCCCCCCGGTCGAAGCCGCGGCGATCCGGTCGAGCAGGGCCTCGAGCTGTTCGGTGCCGAGCCAGTCGAGCATGAAGGGGTGGAGGACGATCGCGACGTAGCCGCCGTCCTCGGCCAGACGGCCGATCTCCGTCGTCAGCGAGGCGACGAAGGTCGCCGGCTCGACCGGATCCGGCGAGCCCGTCATCTGCTCGCGCGCCGCGGCCATGGGCGGCAGGACGCAGCTGGCATCGAGGTGGCGCCACTGGAAGGGCAGCAGGGCGACGCCGTCGTCGATCCCGGCGCCGGCTCCGGCCGGCGAGCAGTAGCGCAGGCCGGCCTCGCGCAGGACTGCCGCGCCGCTCTCTCCGAGCCGCCCTCCGGGAGGGCGCAGGCCGGCGATCTCGATCCCGATTCGCTCGAAGGCAGCTACGCCCCGCTCCAGGTTCTCCGCCTGCTCCGCGGCGCTCAGCTCGTGCCACTGCTCGTGGCGCCAGGCGTGGTAGGCGACCTCGTGCCCGCGCGCGGCGATCTCGCGCAGCAGCTTCGGGTAGATCTCGGCATTGAGCCCCTCGACGAAGAAGGTCGCCGTGAGTTCCCGCTCGTCCAGCCGGTCGAGCAGCCCAGGCAGCACCTCGGTCGCGGTGCGGTGCTCGCCCAATGTCGCGTCGGCCGGCAGCGCCCCCATCTCCAGCTCCGCCGCCTCGCCGAGGTTGTCGAGTGTCAACGAAAGCATGGGCCGACGGGCCGATACGTCAAGTATGCCTTGACTTTTAGGCCCATCGGCGGTCATTGGCGCAGGGCCGGGCTCCAGCGCTCGGGCTCCAGCGCGGCCTGCTCGCGGGCCCACTCGAAGTGGTGCTTCGCCGAGGCGAGCAGGATCGGGAAGTTGAGCAGGCCGAAGGCGGCGTAGCGGCGCAGGCCGGGCCGGTTGGCGGCGGGCAGGCTGAGCGCGCTGCAGACCATCCAGAGCCAGAGCACCGCGTTGTAAGCGGGCAGCTGGTCCTCGCTCAGGCCCTCGGCTTCGTCGAGCATCGGCAGCCCGCCGTGCAGCGACCAGGGCCAGGCCTTGAAATGGACCGCGACTCCCGCCACCCCGATCCCGGCGCTGAAGGCGGTGATCCGCTGCGCCCATCGACCTCTGCCCAGGGCGGCGCCGAGGACGAGCGGGAAGTAGCCGCTCCACATCGCGACCGCGCCGCGCCTCCCCAGGTAGGGCTCGAAGACGAGTCCCACTCCGGCTCGCGTCTCGAAGGCGTTGTGGGCGAGGAGACCGAGCGCGGAGCCGGCGGCGAGCAGCTTCCTCACGGTCGTGCCCCGATTCGATTCCCGACCGTGCCGATCCGGTCGATCTCCAGCTCGACCGTCTGCCCGGGTTTGATCCAGCGGTCCAGCTCCAGCCCGCAGCAGCCGGGCATCGTCCCGGTTGAGATCAGGTCGCCCGGCTCGAGCCGCTCGCCCTCCGCGGCCCAGGCGAGCATCGCGCCGACGTCGTGGGCGGGGCTCGCGGTCCCGCCCTCGCACCAGACCTCGCCGTCGACTCGCACCCGGCCGGTCGCCGCTGTCCAGTCGGGCAGCTCGTCGGCGCTGAGCACGTCGCAGCCGAGCGAGTTGGCGAAGGTCTTGCACTTGACCGCTGGGCCGAAGACGCCGTGACGCGCCTCCTCGGCCTGCACGTCGCGGGCGCTCCAGTCGTTGAGCACGAGCCAGCCGCCGATCGCCGCCCGCGCCTCCTCCGGGGTCGGGTCGGCGAGCGGCCTGGCGAGGACGAAGGCCAGCTCCAGCTCGAAGTCGAGGTAGTCGGTGTGCGAGGGCCAGGGCATCTGCTCGCCGTCGGCGAGCATCGCGGCGTGGTTGCCGACGTAGAAGGCCGGCGCCTCGTAGAAGCGCTTGTTCGGCCTGAAGGGCGGGAAGGTGCGGCGGGTGATGCGCTCGAAGCCGGCGGCGGCGCGCCGGACCGCGGCGGGGAAGAAGCGCTTGACGAGCATCCGCGCCGAACCCTCGTAGTGCGAGGGCCAGAGGCTGAAGGCGCGCATCGAGCGCGGCTCGAAGGGCAGGCCCGCCGTCGCCGGGTCGACGGCTGCGCCATCGTCGTCCGCCGCCTCCTCGATTCGCGCGGCGACCCGCCCGGCCGCCTCGGGGTCGGCGAGTAGGGCGAGCACGCTGGCCTCGCCCGGCAGCGCCACCCAGCGCCCGCGCTCCGGGTCCTCGACGATGACTCCCGCGTCTGTCCGCCTCAGCTTCATCCCCCGCCGCAGTCTAGGACCATCAAAATCCGAACTGCATCAAATTTCCACTCTGCCAGATAGGGAATTTGATGCAGTTCGCCTAAGAGATGTCCCTTCGACCCCTAATAGAGATAGCCGCCGAGAGCGAGCGCGTGCACGCGCTCGTCGGCGACGTGCGCGCGGCCGTCGAGGGCGGCAGCAAGGTCGAGGTCGCCGCCTCCTCGATGCTGCGCCCGCTGCTGCTGGCGGCGATGCTCGAGGACGATCGGGGCCTCGCCGGCCGCCCGGCGCTGCTGGTCGCCGCCGACGACCGCTCGGCCCGCGACCTCGCCGCCGACCTGCGCGCCTACCTGGCGCCGCGCCGCGTCCGCCTCTATCCCTCGCGCGGGACCGGCTTCGCCTCGCACATCTCGCCACCGCCGCACCTGACGGGCCTGCGGATCGACGCACTCGATGCCCTCAGCGAGGAGGAGGACGCGATCGTCGTCGCCAGCGCGACGGCGCTGGCTGAGGCCGTCCCCGACGCCTCCCTGCGACCCGCCGGCCTCGCGATCGCCGCTGGAGAGGAAATTCTCCTCGACCTCGTCGTCGACGATCTCGCCGCCGCCGGCTACGAGCGCGTCGAGCAGGTCGCCGAGCGCGCCCAGTTCGCCGTCCGCGGCGGCATCCTCGACGTCTTCGGCGCCACCGAGGAGCGGGCGGCCCGGATCGAGCTCTTCGGCGACGAGGTCGAGTCGCTGCGCTGGTTCTCGACCTTCACCCAGCGCTCGCTGGGCGATGCCGAGCGGGTCGAGCTGGCGCCCGCCGCCGAGCTCGACGCCGCGCACCGCGAGGATCCGCCGCTCGACCGCTTCGGTCCGCCGCTGGACCTCATCCCCGACGCGACCGCCGTCGTCCTCGCCGCCAGCGAGGAGATCGCACCCGCCCTGCGCGACCACTGGGAGGACGCGACGACCGCGATGCACGACTCCGAAGCGAGCCACGTCTACGTCGACGTCGCGGCGCCGCTGGCCGAGCGTGCTGCACTCGCTTTCAGCGCCGCGAGCGGGGACGACGAAGCCGCCTTCCGCGCCGCCCGCGCCGAGTCCCCCGCGCGCAGCGTCAAAGAGGCCGAGGCCGAGCTCGAGAAGCAGGTGCGTTCCGGCTACCGCACGGTCGTCGCCTTCGACGAGCGCGGCGAGGCCGAGCGGGCCCGCTACGGCCTCGACCGCCTCGACGCGAGGCTGCTCGAAGGCGGCCGGCTTTCGTCCGACCCCGGCCTCACCTTCGCCGAGGCGCGCCTGCGCGAGGGCTTCGTCAGCCCCGAGCTGCGCCTCGCCGTCTATCCATTCCGCCGCCTCGTCCATCGCCGCCGCCGCGCCGAAGCGCGCGCGCCCGGGGCTGCCCGCGGCCGGCTCGCCTTCAGCGATCTGCGGGTCGGCGACCACATCGTCCACGAGGACCACGGCGTCGCCCGCTTCGCCGGCTTCGAGACGCGCGAGGTCGGCGGCGTCACCCGCGACTACCTCTATCTCGAATACAAGGGCGAGGACCGGGTCTTCGTCCCCGTCGACCAGCTCGCCAAGCTGAGCCGTTACGTCGGCGCGGGCGGCGAACCGGCGCTCTCCGCGCTCGGTGGCAAGCGCTGGCAGAACATGAAGGCGCGGGCGCGCAAGGCCGCCGGGGCGCTCGCCGGCGAGCTGCTCAACCTCTACGCCGAGCGCCGCACCCGCAAGGGCCACGCCTTCGCCGCCGACGGCGAGTGGCAGATGGAGATGGAGGCGGCCTTCCCCTACCGCGAGACCGCCGACCAGGTCGAGGCGATCGAGGCGGTCAAGGGCGACATGGAGGCCGAGCAGCCGATGGACCGCCTCGTCTGCGGCGACGTCGGCTTCGGCAAGACCGAGGTGGCGCTGCGCGCCGCGGTCAAGGCCGCCGCCGACGGCAGGCAGACGATGATGCTGGTGCCGACGACGATCCTCGCCCAGCAGCACCTCGGCACCTTCCGCGAGCGGCTGGCCGACTTGCCCTTCGTCGTCGAGGGGGTCTCGCGCCTGCGCAAGCCGGCCGAGGTGAAGGCGGTCCTCGCCGACTTCGAAGCCGGCAAGGTCGACATTCTGATCGGCACCCACCGCCTGCTCTCGCGCGACGTGCGCGCCAAGGACCTCGGCCTCGTCATCGTCGACGAGGAGCAGCGCTTCGGCGTCAAACAGAAGGAGCTGCTGCGCCAGCTCAAGCTCAAGGTCGACGTGCTGGCGCTCTCGGCGACGCCGATCCCGCGCACCCTGCAGATGAGCCTCGCCGGGTTGCGCGACATCTCGACGATCGAGACGCCGCCGGAGGGCCGCCGCCCGGTCCGCACCTACGTCGGCCCCTACGACGAGGACCTGGTCGCCAAGGCGATCCACCGCGAGCTCGAGCGCGGGGGCCAGGCCTTCTTCCTGCACAACCGGATCGACTCGCTGCCGGAGACGGTCGAGCGCCTGCGCGGCCTCGTGCCCGAGGCGCGCTTCGCCGAAGCGCACGGGCAGATGGAGGAGAAACAGCTCGAGAAGACGATGCTCGGCTTCCTGCGCGGCGAGGCCGACTGCCTGGTGACGACGACGATCATCGAGTCCGGACTCGACATCCCCAGCGCCAACACCCTGATCGCCGAGCGCGCCGACCAGCTCGGCCTCGCCCAGGCCTACCAGATCCGCGGCAGGGTCGGGCGCTCTCGCGAGCGCGCCTTCGCCTACCTGCTCTATCCCTCGGCGGAGGCGCTGAGCGAGGAGGCGGCGGCGCGCCTCTCGACCCTCGCCGACCACACCGAGCTCGGCGCCGGCTTCAAGATCGCGATGCGCGACCTCGACATCCGCGGCGCCGGCGACCTGCTCGGCGCCGAGCAGTCAGGCCACGTCGCCGCGGTCGGCTTCGAGCTCTACTGCCAGATGATCGACGAGGCGGTCGGCGCCGCCCGCGAGGCGGCGGGCGAGGATGGGGAGGAGGCACCCGAGCCGGTGCGCCTCGACGTCTCGGTCGACGCCTACCTTCCGGCCGCTTACATCCCCTTTGAGGCGGCGAAGATCGACGTGCACAGGCGGGTTGTGGCGGCGCGGGCGCCGGGCGAGCTGCGCGCGATTCGCGACGAGCTCACCGATCGCTTCGGCCCGCCGCCGGTCGAGGTCGAGAACCTGCTGAAGCTGCAGCTGGCGCGGATCGAGCTCGGCCAGGTCGGCGCGGAGAGCGTCGAGTTCCGCGGCGGGCGCCTCAGCGTCAGCGGGGTCGAGCTCGATTCCGAGGGCGCCGGAGCGCTTGCCGAGCGGGTCGAGGGCGCTCTCTACGAATGGCGCGAGCGGACCGTCGCGGTGCGAGTGCCGGCCGAGCCGGAGGCGCGTCTCGCCGCCGTATTGGCGGTCGCCGAGGCGATCGCAGAGGCGCGTTCGGCGGGTCCGCTTCCCGTTTGACTATGCTGCGCGGTCGGTGGCTACGACTCCAGGGCAGAGGAAGAAGTCGATGGGGCTGAGGCGCCTCGCCCTGCTTGGATTCGGCGCGCTGCTGGTCCTTCTCTTCATCGTCTTCGCCGTGGCGCAGGGAATCGGCCATCCGAGCGTGCCGTCTGGCGACGTGGCGGTCGTCGAAGACGTCCCGTCAGAGCTTGGCTCGATCAGCAAGGAGGAACTCGATCATGCGATCGAGATCGCCGCCGCTCAGTCGCAGATCAATCCGGTCCCCAAACCCGGCGACGAACAGTACGACCAGCTGAAGGAATCGGCGCTTGGCGAACTCTTCGACACCGTCTGGATCCAGGGCCAGGCGGAAGAAATGGGGATCACGGTGACCCCGAAAGAACTCGAAGACGAACTGGGAAAAATCAAGAAACAGGCTTTCAAAACTGAAAAGCAGTTCAAGGAATTCCTCAAAGAAAGCCACTACACCCAGAAAGACGTGGATCAGCGGATCAAGGTTCAGGTCCTCAGCACCCAGATCCAGGACCGGCTGAAAGAAGAAGCGTCGACGCCGAGCGGCAGCGAAATCGAGGACTACTACGAAGCGGCAAAGGCCACCCAATACACGACGCCGTCAACCCGCGACATCCGCATCGTCGTCAACAAAGACAAGGGCAAGGTCGAAAAGGCAAAAGCCCTGCTCGAGAAGGACCACTCGGTCGAAAGTTGGGAAAAGGTCGCGAAGAAGTTCTCCATCGACCCGGCGACGAAGGACAATGGGGGGCTGCAGGCGGGCGTCTCGGAAGAACAGCTCTCGGAACCGCTCGCCGCTGCGGTGTTCGACGCCGAGACAAACGAACTGCAGGGACCGCTGAAGGAATCGCGCGGTTGGGCGGTGTTCGAAGTCAAGACGATCAACAAGGCGAAAGTCTCGACGCTGGAAGAAGTCAAATCCCAGATCAGCACCCAGCTCGCAGAACAGGCCCAGCAGGCCGAATTCGCGGCCTTCCTACGCAATTTCAACACGACCTGGACGTCGCGGACCTTCTGCGCCGACGACTTCACGATCAAACGCTGCGCGAACTTCGAGGCTGAAGCCCACTCCGCCGAAGCTGATCCGGCCTGCTTCGAAGCCAACCCGAAGAAAGCGCCCGAAGCATGCCCGGCGCCGGTGCTTCAGGTCAAGCCGGCGAAACCCGGTTCGGTCACGCTGCTCGAACCCGAAGGCCAGAAATTGGTCCAGCGACCGCGCCCAGCAGGCGAAGAATCGGCTGCTCCCGAAGGCATCGAACTGCCGCCCGGAGTCGCCCCCGGCGGCTGAGCCACGCCTCCGACGGCGTGGCTAGACTGCCGGCCTCCCTTGAGCGCGATCGCCTCAACCCACGCCCGCCAGATACTCGACTCGCGCGGCAACCCGACCGTAGAGGTCGAAGTCACGCTCGAGTCGGGCGCGCGCGGCCTGGCCGCGGTTCCCTCCGGGGCCTCTACCGGCGAGTTTGAGGCGGTCGAGCTGCGCGACGGAGGCGAGGCCTGGGCCGGCAAGGGCGTCTCGCGGGCGGTCGGCCACGTCAACGGCGAGCTCGCCGAGGGGCTTCAGGGCATCGACGCCGCCGATCAGGCGGCTCTCGACGCGCGGATGGTCGAGCTCGACGGGACGCCCAACAAGGGACGACTCGGCGCAAATGCGATCCTCGGCGTTTCCCTGGCGGCGGCGAAGGCGGCGGCGAAGGACGCTGGGTTGCCGCTCTACCGCTACCTGGGTCGGCTCTATGGGCTCGACGAGCCACGCCTGCTGCCGGTGCCGATGATGAACGTGCTCAACGGGGGCGCCCACGCCGACAACTCGGTCGACTTCCAGGAGTTCATGGTGGTGCCAGCCGGAGCGGAGAGCTTCTCCGAGTGCCTGCGCATGGGAGCCGAGGTCTTCCACGCGCTGAAGAAGAGCCTCGCGGGGGCTGGGCACTCGACCGCGGTCGGCGACGAGGGCGGCTTCGCGCCCAACCTCGAGTCCAACGAGGCGGCGCTGCAGGCCGTGCTCGCCGGGGTCGAGGCGGCCGGCTACGAGCCCGGCCGCGATATCTTCATCGCCCTCGATCCGGCGACGAGCGAGGTCTTCGAGGGCGGCTCCTACGTGCTCGAGCACGAGGGCCGCTCGCTGTCCCCCGCCGAGATGGCCGCCTACTGGGAGAGCGCCTGCGAGCGCTACCCGATCCTCTCGATCGAGGACGGCATGGACGAGGAGGACTGGGACGGCTGGAAGCTGCTGACGGAAAAGCTGGGGGAGAGGGTGCAGCTGGTCGGCGACGACCTCTTCGTCACCAACCCCGAGCGCCTGCGGCGTGGGATCGAGCTCGGCGTCGGCAACTCGATCCTCGTCAAGGTCAACCAGATCGGCACGCTGAGCGAGACATTGGAGGCGATCCGCGTCGCCTCGGAGGCCGGCTACACGGCCGTGATCTCGCATCGCTCGGGGGAGACCGAGGACACGACGATCGCCGATCTGGCGGTGGCCACGGGCGCCGGCCAGATCAAGACGGGCGCCCCCTCGCGCTCGGATCGGGTGGCGAAGTACAACCGATTGCTGCGGATCGAGGAGGAACTTGGTGGAAATGCTGAATTCCCAGGTTTGCGAGCGTTCACGCACGCGTCTGGTTGACGTGCGTGGCACGGCGCATCTCGGCGTCCTCGGGCGGGCGTTTCGGTCACGCACCAACTGTGCGCTCCCTTCATCGCCCGCCCTGCGTCCTTGAGCTGCTTGGCCACGCACGCCCCCAGACGCACGCTTACGTTCAGATTGCAGGAATGCGAGCCTGGGTCGCAAAGGACAAGCCGTGGCACGACGCCCGGCACCCCGCAGGAAACCCGCGGCGCGGCGGGGCGCCAGCCGTATCCACTGGGACAGGGTCGGGCGGGTGGCCCTGACGCTCGTCCTCGCTTTCGTCCTCTACTCCTACTTCAACCCGCTGATCGACTTTGTCAAGACCTACACGGCGACGACCGCGGCGAAGGCGAAGCTGCACGAGGCGCAAGCCGAAAACACGCGCCTGCACTGGCGCATCCAACATTCCGACGACCCGGCCTTCCTCGACGCCAAGGCGCGCGCCCAGGGCATGGTCGCGCCCGGCGAGCAGCCGATCGTCGTCCGCGGCCTCTGACGCCAATCGCCCCCCGCCCCCACCCTTCCGGTGCGCTTTATCCCCTCATAGGGGGGAAAAGGCGCACCGGAACAGGGGAGAGGCGTGGTTAGCGCCGGGACCTACATCGTCGGCGCGCTGAGCCTAGTCGCCGTCGGCGCCTCGGTCGGCTTCAGCGCATATTGGTTGCGGAAGGCGTTGCTGCCGGCATGGGACGGTGCGCCGGCTCGCCTCGTCGAGTCAGTGACAGCTCTCGCCCTTCTGATCTGGCTCGGGGAGCTGCTGGGGACGTTCGGGCTGCTCTATAGCTGGAGTCTGATTGGCGCGTCGGTGTCCTTGGCCGCCCTGACAGCGACGCTCCTCCCGCGGGTGGCGTGGGGGGAGGGGGGTCGAGGACGGACCGTGGCCCGCCCGCAGCGCCCCCCTCCCCCCACGACAGGACCCGCGGGCCCAACAACGCTGGCCTGGGCGATCACCGTCGGCGTAATCGCTCTTGTTTTTGCCCACTGGGGGTTGACGACGAAGGATGCGTTGGACCGGGGGATCTTCAACTTCGATTCGCTCTGGTACCACATGCCGTTCGCCGTGGACATGGCGAAAAGCCACTCGACCACGGGGCTCCATTACACGGAGACCGTCTTCACCAACTGGCTCTACCCGCAGAACTCAGAGCTCCTCCATGCCGTAGGGATCCTGCTCACGCAACGCGACACGCTCTCGCTCTTCATCAACTTCGCGTTCCTTGGACTTGCTTTTCTGGCTGCCTGGTGTATCGGGCGCCCCTATGGACGAGGTCACCTCAGCGTCATCGCAGCTGCTGTCCTCCTCGAGTGCCACACGCTCGTAGTCCGAGAGCCGGGAGCTGCCAAGAACGACCTCGTTGCCGCTGCGCTGCTGCTAGCTGCCGTGGCGATCTTGGTCAACTCCCATCTTCGTCTCTCCCGCGGGTGGCGTGGGGGAGGGGGGGTCGAGGACGGACCGTGGCCCGCCCGCAGTGCCCCCCCTCCCCCGCGACAGGACCCGCGGGCCAACAACCCAGCGGGCATCAACTGGGCAATCGCCGCAGCAGGTCTGGCAGTCGGCCTCGCCGTCGGCACCAAGTCGACCGCCGTCGCGATGGCCTTCGCGCTGACCGTCGCCGTGATCGCCCTCGCGCCGGCCGGCCGCCGCTGGGCCGCAGCGGCCTGGTGGTTCGTCCCCGCTCTGCTGGGCGGCGGCTACTGGTACCTGCGCAACCTGATCGTTGCCGGAAATCCGCTGCCGCAGGCGACGAGCATCGGGCCGATCTCGCTGCCGCACCCCGAGCGCCTGCAGGAAGGCCGGCCGGACTTCAGCATCGTCCACTACGCGACCGACACCGGTATCTGGCGCGAGTACTTCGGGCCCGGCCTACACCAGGCCTTCGGCGCTCTCTGGCCGCTGGTAGTCGCCGCCGCCCTCGCAGGCGGCCTGCTCGTGCTCCTACGCGGACGCGAGCCGGTTCTGCGCTGGATGGGCGCGGTCGCCCTCTTCGGCCTGCTCGCCTACCTCTTCACCCCGCTCAGCGCCGCCGGCGCCGATGGCGCCCCCACCGGCTTCGCGATCAACATCCGCTACGCGATCCCCGCCCTCCTCCTCGGCATCGCCCTCCTCCCCCTCGCCCTCCCCGCCGACGGGCCGATACGTCAAGGCCACCTTGACGTATCGGCCCGTCGGCGGGTGGTTTGGGAGTGGGGGATGCTCGTGGGCCTGCTCCTCGTGCTCGTCATCACCGACCGCGCCGACGCAGTCCTCCGTGACCCCGCCAGAACCTTCGCCCTGCCCCTCGCATTCCTATTCGTGGTGCTGCCGGCCCTCATCCTGCTTTGGGGTCGTCGCCCGGCCGGGTCCAGTTGGCGCCCGCGGGTGGCGTGGGGGAAGGGGGGTCGAGGACGGACCGTGGGCCGCCCGCAGCGCCCCCCCTCGCCCGCGACAGGACCCGCGGGCCGACCCCCTTGGTCCTTCATCGTCGGCCTCTTCGCAGCCATCGTCTTGCTGATTGTCGCCCTCGGCTACCCGCTCCAGCGCCACTACCTCCGCGAGCGCTTTGCCCCCGGCTCCGGCATCCCCGGCATGAACCTCGAAAGCGCCTACACCTGGGCTCGCGACAAGAGCAACGCCCGGATCGGCATCGTCGGCACCACCGCCGGCTTCCTCCAGTACGGCCTCTACGGCACCGACCTCTCGAACCGGGTCGTCTACCTCGGCGAGAAGGGTCCCCACGGCGCCTTCAACGCGATCCCCACCTGCCAAGGGTTCCGTGCCGCCGTCAACGCCGCCGACCTCGAATATCTCGTTACGGCGCCGTTCCTCAACTTCCTCAGCCCCGGCAACCCGATCCCCTCCCCCGAGGCTGGCTGGCTGCGCGACGATCCGGCGATAGCTCCAATCATCCGCAGCGGCCCGGTCACCCTCTGGCGCATCGAAGGCAAGCTGGATCCCTCCGCTTGCGGCCCGGCGAACAAGCCCCTTCGTCGAGTCCCCGATACGCCCAAGAGCGTGCCCCGGTAGGCCAAAGCGTCTTGTCCTTTTTCGGGCTCTATTGACGTTTCCGTGGGTCATGTGACGGTGACCCGACCCGGCAGGGGCGGACACAACCCACTGAGCTTCAGCATCGCCAGTGAGATCAGCGCCTCGGGTGAGTGAAACCCGAAGGCACGGCGGGCGATCAACCGGATCTGGGTGTTGATCGCCTCCACCCGGGCGTTGGAGAGGCCGTGGCGGATCGCGGCGATAATCCCCTCCCGTTGCTGGGTGATGGTGGGGGCGAGCTTGACGAAGGGCTTCAGGCGACAGCGCCGCGCCCAGGAGATCCACTCATCCAGCAGTCGGACCGCCGCCCTCTGCCCCAGCCGGTAGATCTGGCGCAGCTGCTCCTTCAGCAGGTAGGCGCGGTAGAGGGGGGGGGTTGAGCCGCTCGATGTCGGCGAGCTTGGTCTCCTGGCGCTCTGTCAGGTTCTCGGGGTTCTTCCAAAGGCAGAAGCGGGCGCCCTTCAGCTCGCGGGCCGCATCGGCTTGCCCTGAGCGGCGCGCCTCGTTCCAGACCTCGCGGCGGACCTTGTCGAGGGCTTCGGTGGCGAGCTGAATCACGTGGAAGGGATCGACGCAGCGCTTGGCCTTCGGGCAGCGCTTCGCCAGCACCGCCTCGATCCAGCCCGCCATGTCGCAGGAGACGAGCTTCAGGCGCTTGGCGCGCTTCTCCCCCAGAGCGTCGAAGAACGCCTCGACGGTCGCCTTGTCTCGTCCCGGTGCCGCCCAGATGAGCCTGCCGGTGTCGTGGTCGACGACCACGGTCAGGTAGCGCTGGCCCTTGCGGTGAGAGATCTCGTCGATCCCGATCCGGCGCAAGCCGGCGAGCAGGTCGAGATCGCGCCCCGCCTCGGCGGCCACCCGCTCGCAGATCGCTCCGACGCTGCGCCAGGCAATCCGCATCAGCTCCGCCACCGCGCTGCCCGACGTGTTCACCGCCAGCCAGGCGACCTGCTGCTCGAAGGCGCGGGTGAAGCGCGAGCCGTGGCGCGCCCAGGGGAGGGCGGCCACGACGACACCGTGCTCGTCGCAGTTGACCCGCGGCGCGTCGGCCTCCAGGTAGGCGATCGTCGTGTCGAGGTCCAGCGCCCGCCAGCGGCGCCGTCCCTCGCCGAGGTCAAAGCCCGGCGCGCGGCGTCCGCAGACGCCGCAGCGGTCGCGCTCTCGGTGATACGGCCTGACCGCCACCACTACCTGCTCTTCCTCGTCGATCTCCACGCTTTCGACGACCGCCCGCTCCAAGCCGAGCAGGCCTGCCCATACCCTCTCCTTGCGCACGTCGTTGCCGCTCCTTTCGATTTCCAGCCTTCTGACAGCCGGAAACCTAGGCGCGGAGCGGCGTGCGCCTCTTCTTCACCTGCTTACTTCACCCACGGAAACGTCAGGAGAGCCCTTTTTCGCGGGCGCACCCCAGCGGCGCCAGCAAATCCCCGACTCTCGAAAAAGTTAAGCGGAGGCCTGCCGGGGCAGGCTCTTGGTCTTACTCGTCCGAGTCGTCCTGAGCGGCAGGCTCGCCCGCCCGCCGAATCACGATCTGATCGGCGTCGATCCGCACCGTGACCTCGCGCTTGCCGGCCCAGTGCTCGGCATAGACCGAGTTGTCCGCGATCGAGGGGTCGAGCCAGAGGCCGTAGCCATCGGTCTCGCCGTGGTCGAAGGTCGCCTCAAGCTCCTTGCGCCGCCCGCGCCCGCCGCGCCGCCCGCGCCGACGTTTGCGCCGCGGTTTCTCCTGCTCGCCTTCGTCGCCCTCCTCGGACTCGGTCTCCTCCTCGTCCTCGACCGGCTCCTCGGCGGCCGTCGCGGCCTCGATCTCTGCCTCGATCTCGTCGCGAAGATCGACTTCGCTCGATGCGCCGTCCTCCTCGTCCGGCGTGAAGCCGTGCTGTTTGCGGAACTCGCGTAGCTCCGAGGTGCTGACTTCGAGCTGGTGGGCGATCCAGGCGTCGGTGCGGCCCTGGCGGACCCAGGCGCGGATCTGATTCAGCTGTGGCTTCAGCGAGCGTCGTGCCATCGGCGCGCGAGTCTATTCAACCGGGGCGGTCGGGAGCGGAGCCGCCGTCAGGACATCAGGAAGGCAAGCGCCTCGAACATCGAGACGACGACGACCGCGACGGTCACGGTCAGGCAGACGGCGAGCACGCTGAAGCGCACTTTGCTCTCCTGCTCGCTGCGGCTGATCCGCCGCGCCCGCGAGCGATTGGCCGCCCTGCGGCGCAGCTGCTCGCGCCGGTGGCGCTCCAGGGTTGTCTCCTGTTCGAAGGCCGTCTCGAACTGGGAGATGCTCTGACGCATTCTCATAGTGGTGGCCCGACGGACCGCGGGAGACCGTAGCAGAGCCCCGGAACGGCTTGCAGAGCGGAAATGTGCGATCCGTCACGACCGGGATCGGGGAGGGCAGGCGCCCCAGAGGCCGCGTCCGGCCCGTGCCGCCCGCAACTCCAGGCGCCGGAAGAGCGGCGCCAGGCGGTCGTTCGGGGGGATCGTCAGCGAGCGCGCCAGCCCACGCCGCACCAGGATCGCGTTGACGAGGCGGCGGTCCAGGTAGACGTAGGCGAGCAGCCGGTCGTACACGTCGCGGCGCTCGACTCCGAAGACGAGCCGCACCCGCCGGCCTTCTACCAGGCGATGGTTGAAGTCCGACGCGCGGGGGCCGAAGCACTGCACCGGCGTCCCCGGCTTGACCGTCTCCGGTGTGTCGACGCCGATGTAGCGGACGTCCTCCACCCGGTCGCCGATTCGCGCCTCGATCGTGTCGCCGTCGACGACGCGTGTGACCAGCGCCGTCGCCGACGCGGGTCCTTCGTCACCGCCGCTCTCCCACGGGCGAAGGATCAACAGCGCGACGATCGCCAGCAGCGCCAGGCTGCCCAACCGTCCTCTGCCTTGCTGGAGCCGGTCCATCCACACTCAAGGACGGGAAGATCGAAATCCTCCCCGCCTCTTCCGGTCGCAACGCTTTTTCAATGGATCGCATCGAAAAAGCGTTGCGACCCCTCGGCTTCGGGGGTTACGGGATGCGGCGCACGCTCGAGAGCAGCGTCTCTTTGATGGACGCGATGATCTCCAGCGCCTCGTTCCACTCGCGCTGCCAGACGTTGCGGCCGAAGATCACGCCGGAGCCACCCGCCTCCATGATCTCGCGGCAGTGCGTCAGCACGGTCTCGTCGTCGACCTTCGAGCCGCCGGAGAGGACGACCAGCGCGCGGCCGGCCGACTCGACGCACTGGCGGATCGCCTCCGCCTCGTCGACCTGCATCTCGTCGTAGGGCGCGGGCGCGTCCTTGTCCTTGTCGGGGTTGATCTTCGGCATGTTGAGCTTGACCACGTCGGCGCCCATCTCCATCGCCATCCGCGCCGCGTAGTCGATCGCGTAGAAGGAGCCGGCGCCGCCCTTGGCGTCGATCGCTTCGCCGCGCGGGTAGGACCAGACGATCAGCGGCATCCCGAAGCGGTCGCAGTCTTCGCGCACGCCGCGCAGCTGGGCGAGGTCCTCGCCCTGGCGCGGCGAGCCGACGTAGAGCGTGTAGCCGACCGCGTCGGCGCCGAGCCGCACCGCGTCCTCGACGCTGGCGTTGCAGGTCGAGAGGGCGTGGGCGGAGGAGGGGACGTCGGTCTTGCCGTTGACCTTGAGGATCAGCGGCACCTGCCCCGCGTAGTCGGGGTAGTACTTGCTCGCCATCCCGATCTGGCAGGCGAGCGCCGAGTAGCCGGCCTCGGCCGCGAGCCGGAACTGGTAGTCGGGGTCCTTGGAGGCCGGGTTGGGGAAGAAGTCGCGGGGACCGTGCTCGATTCCCTGGTCGATCGGCAGCAGCATCAGGGTGCCGTTGCCCGGGCCGAACTCGAAGAGCAGCCGCCTCAGGCGGGCTCGTTTGCCAGGGGCAAGGGTGGCCAGCAGCGATTTCTGCTCGGTCAGGCTCTTCAACTCCACGCTGTTTCCTCCTCGAAGACGGGTAGGCCCCCAGTATGCCATCGGCCAGGGGTTGGGGCGCTTGCCGGTGGCCGGCTATCCTCGAATGAACATGAGCGAGACTGAGCTCAGCGTCATCTGCAAGAACTGCGGCTCCGAGGTCAGTCCCTACGTCACCGAGTGCCCATACTGCGGCGCTCGCCTGCGCAAGCGCGCGCCGCAGCTCGAACGCCGTGGCGACGCGCTCGAGCCCCGCCCGCGGCTGCGCTCACACCGCTTTCTACGACGGCGCCCGGCGCGCCCCGCGGCCCCGTCGACCTTCCGGCCCTACGCGACGATGGCGGCGATCCTCGGGCCCGCGATCGTGATCCTCCTGCAGAAGGCGACAGGGAGCACGGTCGACACCTACGGCGGGATCGTCGTTCCCTTCGCCGACGAGTGGTGGCGCGTCTTCACCGCTCCGTTCGCCTACGTCGACCTCGGCTACCTCTTCGTCGTCTCGATCGGCCTGGCGATCTTCGCCACCAGCGTCGAGCGTCGCCTGGGGACGATCTCGACCGCGGTGCTGCTGGTCGCCTGCGGAGCGCTGGGCATGCTCGTCGCCACCGGCATCGCTCGTGGCAGCGGCGAGATCGAGGTGATCGCCGGGGGCAATGGCGTCGCGCTCGGGACGCTCGCGGCCTGGTTCGCGATCCGTCGCGCCGAGACCCACGGCGCGATCGACGCGGACTACGACGCGATTGGCGTCCTCGTCGCCGCCGCGGTCCTGCTCGCGCTGCCGATCTTCGACTCGAGCGCCGACGTCTTCGCCGGCCTCGTCGGGGGCGCGGTCGGCGGCCTCGCAGGTCTCGCCGCCTCGGCTCTCCACCACGAATAGCCGCCTCCGCATCCGGACGTGCCGGTTCTGGAAGGCCCTTTTAGGCACCCCCTGACCGGCACGTCCAGCGTAGGATCGAGGCAATGCCCAGCGACGACGAGCGGCTCGAAGCTGCGATTGAGCGGATGAGCGACGGCGAGCGCTTTGCCGAGGCCGAGCGGGTCGTCGCCCGCGCCGCACCCCAGCTGCAGAAGGTCTTGGCGGGCGCGCTCGCCGAGGGCGGCTGGTTCGGCGAGCCGCACGAGGCCGAGACGCTGAAGGCGGCGACGCTTCCGGACCCCGAGGAGCGCCTCGCCGCGGTCCGCTCGCTGCTCGTCGAGGAGGCGCGAATGGGGATGATGGTCGGCGTCGCGGTGGGCTGGGCGCTGCAGGAAGAGATGAGCAGGCAACCCGAGAGCGAAGGAGAGAGCTAGATGGAGATCAAGTACCACGGCCACTCGTGCTTCGAGCTGAGCGACGGCGAGACCCGGATCCTGGTCGACCCCTTCCTCAAGCCGAACAACCCGAAGGCGGTCGCGAGCGCGGCCGACGTCTCCCCGACCCACGTCGCCGTCTCACACGGCCACGCCGACCACATCGCCGATGCGGTTGGCGTCGCCACGGCCAACGACGCCGAGTGCATCGCGATCGTCGAGGTCGCCAACTGGCTCGAAGAGCAGGGCGTGGAGAAGGTCCACGACCCCAACCTCGGCGGCAGGGTTCGCTTCGATTGGGGCTGGGTGAAGCTGGTGCCCGCCTGGCACACGAGCACGCTGCCGGGCTCTGGAGCCCCCTACAGCCCGACGTCGGGCACCGTCACCGGCACCCCCGCGGGGCTGCTGATCAACCTCGGCGGGGTCACCGTGTACCACGCGGGCGACACCTGCCTCTTCGGCGACATGAAGCTGATCGCGGAATGCGACCCGATCGACGTCGCCCTGCTGCCGATCGGCGGCCACTACACGATGGATCGCCATGATGCGATCCGCGCCGTCGAGCTCGTCGGCGCCGCGACCGTCATTCCAATGCACTACGACACGTTTCCGCCGATCGAGACCGACTCGGCGGGGTTCAAGGCCGATGTGGAGGCGCGGACCTCAGCCAGCGTCGTCCTGCTCGCCCCCGGCGAGGCTCACTCGACGTGAGCCGGCCTCGCTGGACGCTTCGACCGGCCCGGCCAGAGGTGGCCCCGGAGGGGCTATGGACGGGCTGCCCGCTTCGGGGGTGGTGGATGAGCCTTCCGCCGGTGGTGGCGGCGGCGGGCTTTCCGGCTCGGGGCTGACCGTCACGACGACGGTTTCGGTCCCAGCCGGGGCGCCGGCGCCACTCGGCTCGGCCCCCGTTACGGCGCCGTCGGGTTTGCTGCCGGTCGCCGCCGGGTTGCCGCTGTCGTCCGCCTGATCGGAACCCGCGGCAGGCGGCGCCTCGGCTTCGCTCGCGGCCGGATCCGGTTCGGCGTATGTAGCTGGGACGGGTGTCGCGGGCTCGGCCGGCGCGGCGGCCGCCTCGGCCTGTGCCAATCCGGTGGCGTGACGACCCGGCTCCACTGCACGGGTAACAGCGTGGCGCTCTTGCAGCACCGGTGGCGTTTCGCTGACGGCGGCTGGGCCAACCTGCTGCTTGACCTCGACCGCGCCGGCGGTGAGGACGGCCGCGGTGACGACACCGGCGACCGCCTTGGTGCCGATCGCGCCGCCGAGTGCACTCAGGCCGCCGGCCGCTCCGCCGGAGCCGAGCGCCGCGCCGACGCCGCCTGCCGCACCGGCCCCGGTGGCGCTCGCACCCGCGCCAACTCCCGCGGTTGCGGCGCCACCGGCGCCTGACCCTCCCAAGCCCAGCTTGGCGAGGATGAAGCCCTTGAAGGCGAGCAGCGGCCCGACCGGGGCCAATGCGGCCAGAACCTTGTCGTTGGAGCGCAGCTGCAGGCGGAAGTCGGAGCACTCTTCGCAGTCGCGGACGTGGCGCCGAACGGGTCCGGAGAGCTTGCGCAGCCCCTCGGCGGCCTCAGCCAGGTCGATCCGCACCTCACCGCAAGTTAGCTGCCGCGCCTGGCTGGCCTCGGCGAGGGAGATCCGGGCCCGCACCAGCAGCGACTTGACCGAGGGAACGCTCGTCTCCATCGCCTGGGCGATCTCCTCGTAGGACATCGCGTCCATCTCGCGCAGCAGCAGCGCCGAGCGCTGGGTCTCAGGCAGCTTGCCGACGTCGGCGAGCAGCTGGCGGAACTCCTCGCGGTTGTGCACCTTCTCGGCCGTCGAGGCCGCTTCGATCGCGGGCACCATGTCCATCGATTCCTGGGCGTCGGCGGTCGGTTTGCGCAGGTGGTTGAGGCAACGGTTGCGGGCGATCCGGTAGAGCCACGGGCGCAGGTTGATCTCGCGCTCGTCGGCGAGCATCGCCCGGTAGGCATTGACGAAGACCTCCTGGAGGACGTCTTCGGCATCCTCGGTCGAGCCGAGCATCTGGCGGCAGAAGCCGAGCAGCCGTCCCTGGTAGCGGTCGACGATCGCCTCGAAGGCGCCGGGGTTGCCGGCGCGCGCCATGGCGATCAGGCGCTCGTCACCTTGAAGTTTGAGAAGCGGGGAACGCCGGGCGAGGAGTCCGCGGCGACTGGCGTGGGTTAGAGCTGATGCCTCCAAGCTTTCCTCCTTTGAGAGGGCCAGGGAAGGCGTTTGTCTGTCTAACTCAAAGACACCGTAGCACCGCCCTAGTTGCGGTACCTCGGCATTTTTTAGTGCCTTTTTATTTACCCGGCACGGATCGCCTCTAAAAGTGCCCGGGGCGGGATTCGAACCCGCAAGCCCCCCAGTGGGGCAACGCCTTTTAAGGACGTCGCATTTACCAATTTCGCCACCCGGGCAGGGCGATGGTAGCCGGGCGCTGCCTATAGGCTCGGACGATGGACGCGCATGGGGGGCGGATTGTCGCCAGGGCGCTGAAGTCGCGTGGCGTCAGCCATCTCTTCACGCTCTCCGGTGGTCATCTCTTCTCGATCTACGACGGCTGCCGCGAGGAGGGCATCGAGATCGTCGACGTGCGCCACGAGCAGACGGCGGCGTTCGCGGCCGAGGGCTTTGCCAAGGCGACGCGGCGGCTCGGCATTGCGGCCCTGACGGCCGGGCCGGGCGTGACCAACGGCATCAGCGCGATCGCCGGCGCGCAGGCGAACTGCTCGCCGGTCTGCGTGCTCGGCGGCCGCGCGCCGGAGCTGCGCTGGGGCGCCGGATCGCTGCAGGAGATCGACCACCTGCCCTTCGTCTCGCCGCTGGTCAAGTCGGCGCGGACGGTGAAGGAGGCGGCGCGGATCGGAGGGGAGACGGCGACGGCGTTGGACCTGGCGCTGACGGCGCCCTACGGGCCGACCTTCGTCGACTACCCGCTCGACATCGTCTTCAGCGAGGCCGAGATCGAGATCCCCGAGCGCGTCATGCCCGACGTCCGGCCGGCAGAGGGCGTCGAGGAGGCCGCTGCCCTGCTGGCCGCGGCCGAGCGTCCGGCGATCATGGCCGGGACGGGGCTTTACTGGGGCGGGGGCGAGGAGGCCCTCCGGGTGCTGGCTGAGCGGCTTGGCGCTCCCGTCTTCCTCAACGGTCTCGGTCGCGGCTGCCTTGCCGCCGATCACGAGCTCGCCTTCAGTCGCGCCCGCGGCGCGGGTCTGGGCGGCGCCGACGTGGCGCTGGTGATCGGCGTTCCGCTCGACTTCAGGCTTGGCTTCGGGGCGAGCGTCGGCGAGGAGGCGAAGCTGATCCGCCTTGACGCGGCGCCGAACGCGCTGAGCGCGAACCGGGCGCCGGAGGTCGACCTGGTCGGCGACGTCGCCGCCAGCCTGGCGGCGATTCGCGAGGCGGTGGGGGAGGGGAAGCGGCGGACAGGGCCCTGGCTCGAGCGGCTGCGCGAGGTCGAGGAGGAGAAGCGGGCCGCCGAGCAGGCCGAGCTCGACGACGAGCGCTCGCCCCTGCACCCGGTGCGCGTCTACCGGGAGCTGGGGGAAGTGCTCGAGCGCGACGCGATCGTGGTCGGCGACGGCGGCGACTTCGTCTCCTACGCGGGGCGCTTCATCGAGACCTACGAGCCGGGCTGCTGGATGGACCCGGGGCCGTTTGGCTGCCTTGGCGCCGGCCCAGGCCAGGCGATCGCGGCCAAGCTCGCCCACCCCGAGCGCCAGGTTTGCCTGTTGCTCGGCGACGGCGCCTTCGGCTTCGCGGGAATGGAGTTCGACACGATGGCCCGGCACGGCCTGCCGATCGTCGGCGTGATGGGCAACAACGGGATCTGGGCGCTCGAGCACCATCCGATGAAGTTCCTCTACGGCTACTCGGTGGCTGCCGAGCTGCGGCCGGAGACGCGCTACGAGCAGATGGTCGAAGCGCTTGGCTGCGACGGGGTCCTCGTGCGGGAGCCGGGCGAGCTGCGCCCGGCATTGGAGCGCGCCTTCGCGTCGGGACGGCCGACCCTGGTCAACGTTCTCACCGACCCCGAGGTCGTCTACCCGCGCAAGTCGAACCTGGCCTAGCTGGGGTTCGAAGGGTCCCCAGACGAGAATCGGCCGCCATCTCTGGCGGCCGATTCGAGTTGGTCCCTCAGGACGGGCAGGGGTACGTCTTCAGGGACCAGTCCTATTCGTTGGGCCCGGACGGCGGGAGGCGCCATGATGCGGCAATCGTCCAAACCCTTTTAATCGGTGTCGATGGGGGGATCCCCACCTCTGTCCCGATGAGATGATTATGCGCCTGTCTATCCGCTGCGTCTAGTCGGCGTTTTCGCGAGCACTTAAAAATAGGTAGGCTTCATCTACCAATTTTTTGGGGTTCGAGGGCACATATTGCCCGTTTGTAGCGGTGGCGGCGCCCACTCTGTCCATTGAGGCCCAGGTGGTTGTCGCGGACTGAGAATACGAGCTTATCCGCATTCTAGAGCCGAAAAAGCGCCGATTGCGACCCCATAGAGGATGTCGTGCTCGGAGACTTCGACGGCTTCGAGCCCGAATGCGCGCATCGCCTCGACGAGGATTACGACACCAGCGACAATGGACGGTGCCCGATCTGGGTGCATTCCGGGTATCTGTGCCCGCTTGGCCAGGGGTGCGGAGGCGAGCAGCGAGAGCAGGCGCTGAATCGTCTCGAGGTCGAGAGTACGTCCGTGTACTTGCTTTGAATCGTATGGCTCGAGGCCCAGATCGATAGATGCGAGCGAGGTCGGGGTCCCGGCGACGGCGATCCCGAACCGAGCCCCGGCGCCGGGGCTGGAGTCGAGCGCGCCCTCGATCAGACCGCGCGCGTCTGCGGCCAGGGCCTCGAGCTCGCCGGTGCCCGGTGGGTCGCTGGTCAGGTGGCGCTCGGTGTGGCGCACGACGCCGGCCTGCAGGGAGGCGTGGAAGGAGATCTCGCCGCCGGCGCCGACGATCAGCTCGGTCGAGCCGCCGCCGATGTCGACGACCAGGGTCGGCTCGGTCGGCGGACGCCTGAAGGTTGCCCCCATATATGTGAGCCGCGCCTCCTCCTCGCCGTCGAGGACCCTGGTCGTCAGCGCGAAGCGCTCGCGTAGCTCGGCGACGAAGGCGTCGCCGTTGGCTGCGTCGCGCACGGCGCTGGTGGCGATCGCCTCGATCCGCTCGACCGACAGTCTCTGGCAAGTCGCGACGTAGTCGGCGATCGCCGCGCAGGCGGACTCGATCGCCTCGGCGGCAAGCTGGCCCGAGAGGTCGACGCCCCGCGCCAGGCGCGTGACCCGGCTCTCGCGCGCCACCTCGTCGACCCGCTCGGCCCCGACGTCGGCGACAAGCAGCCGCGTCGAGTTCGAGCCGATGTCAATCACCGCGACTCTGTGGGAACCCTCTGCCATGCCCGCGCCACTCTAGAGAGGACCAGCCCGACGCTGCTAGCATGGCCCTACCGCCGCGGGGTGGAGCAGCCAGGTAGCTCGTCGGGCTCATAACCCGAAGGTCGCGGGTTCGAATCCCGCCCCCGCTATGGCCTTATGGGTAACTAGCCCATCCAGGTCTTGAACCTCACTGAAGGCGCTCGATACGAGCGCCTTCAGTTTTATTTCGCCGGCATTGCGGTCGATCTCCATCCGCACCCGGAAGGCGTCGAATACCGCGCGGCGGAGTTTGGGATCGGCGCTCGCCAGTGAGCTGCCGAGGTCGGGGAGGCCCTCCAGAATCGCCAGCGAGTCCTCCGGCCCGGCGATGCCGAGGGGAGTGGTGTCGAGCTGGCTCAGGAGGTCCTCGGCCTCCGCCCGCTTGGCCTTGAGGGAGCTGATCCGCTCGCTGACCACGGCGGGATCGACGCCCGCCTCGATCGCGGCCACCTGGCGCTCGGTGCGGCGGTCGATTTCGCCGATCAGGCGGACGAGCCGATCGCGGCGCTGCCCGTCCTCGCTCTGTCGCTTGGCCGCCAGCGCGTCGCTCTGCATACGGAAGAAGTCGAGTCGCTTCGGCCCGAAGATTCGCGTGGCGAAGAAGGCGTCGAGCAGCTCGACCAAGGGCTCCTCGCGGACGTACTGCCACTTGCCGTGGCCGACCGCCTCCGCGGCGGTGTCGCCGTAGTCGAGCCGGTAGCCGCAGGCGTAGTAGGTGTTGCCCTTGGCGGTCTTGCCCTGCATCCGCAGCGGGTTATGCCCGGTGGCGCAATGGACCAGGCCGCGCAACTGGTAGAAGCGATTGGCCGGTTTGCGGCGGGGACTGGACCCGGTTCCGTTGCTTCGCCTCCTCATCTCCTGCTGCACGAGCTCGAATTGCTCGACGGTGATGAGCGGCTCATGCGCCGGCTCGGTGGACTCGATCCACTCCTCGGGGTCGCGGCGGACCAGCGGACCCTCTCCCTGCTTGACGGCGCGGAAGTCGAGCCGGTTCCAGTAGAGCCGACCCGTGTAGGTGGGGTTTTCGAGCATCGAGCGGATCGTCGTCTTCGACCACTTGCCCGCCGTGTTGCGCGTGGAATCGACGTGGCTGGGCGATGGGGGACCGCCGGGCCGGTTGAGGTGGTTGGCGATCTCCTTGTAGCCCCAGCCAGAGATGAAGCGATCGAACATTTCGCCTATCACCGGGGCCTGCTCGGGGTCGGGGACGAGCCTTGACTTCTTGTCGCCCACCCGCGCCCGGCCCGGCACCGGATGGGGCTCGCGCTTGAGCCGGTAGCCGTAGGGCGCCCGGCCGCCGTTGCGATAGCCCTGGCGGGTGTTCTCGGTCTGCCCGCGCCGCACCTCGCGGCCCAGCTTCTCGACCTCGAACTGATCGAGCGCCTGGAAGAAGTGTCGGATCAGCCGCCCCTCGGGACTGGACTGATCGCCCGCGCTGAGGGCGTAGAAGACCTCGACGCCGGCCCGCGCCAGTTCGCGCTCGTAGCCGAGCGCGCTGAACAGGTCGCGGCTGAGGCGGGAGGTCGCGTAGACGATCACCCCGTCGAAGCGCCGCCCCTCGCGCTGCTTGGCCTCGTGCAGCAGTTCCGCCCAGCCCGCCCGGTCGTCGCGGCGGCCCCGCTCCTCGTCGGTGAACTCGCAGACGATCCGCCCGCCCAGCTCGGCGAGCTTCTCTTCGCACGCTCTGCGCTGAGAGGGAAAGGAGAGCGTTGCGTCCTGCTTGTCCTTGGTGGACAGGCGCCCGTACCAGGCGAAGCGCCGCGGGCCGGGCATCGGGCGGGGCCGCTCCTCAGCGACCATCGCCATCGCCTTCCTTACGGTCGCGCGCCGATGCGAGGAGGTCGAAGATCGCCCGCGCCTGCTCCTGACGGAGCCGATCGTCCAGGGCCGAGCCTGGCTCAGCGTGCTCGACGGTCATGCTCGCCTTCAGGTCGCCGCATCGTGGCTCCTGCTCCTGGCAGCGACCTCGGTTGCGATCGGGATGTCGATGCCCTCGCGCGCATCGCGTCCCATTGTGTCGGGCTTGACCCGAATGCGATCGGTCTTCTCGCCGCCGCCCCGAAGTCACGGCCGCTCTCCCTGCCCGGTTCCGTCGCGGCCGAGCCAATCGACCGGGCGACCGGGCGCGGCTGGTGTGCGGAAGACCGAGGCGCCCGGGCCTTTCTCGTTGAGGTCGGGCAGCAGGCAGACGAAGACCTGGAGCTCGGGAGAGCGCGTCAGGTCGGCGTCGGCGCGGCACAGGGCGAGCAGGGTCTTCCTCCGCCGTTCGAGGGCCGGCCGGGGTCTGCCCGCGAGCACGACGAGCAGGTTCGGGAAGACCGGATAGCGCCCCCTCCAGTGGCGATCGGAGGGCCGGCCGCCGGAGCTGACCGGCCGCCGGTAGAGGCGGCCATAGCGACCGAGCTTCGCGGCCAGATCGTCCGCTGGACGGTTGGCGCGATCAAGCTCGAGGAACCGATAGTGAAGACGTGACGCTCCCGGCTCGATGAGCTGGTAGGTCAGGACCGCATCGGCGATCAGCCATTCCCTGCCCTTGCCGCGCGGTCCGAGCGGATGGGCGATCTCGTGGCGCCAGCCGAAGGGCCCGAACTCATCGCCCCGCTCCCGGGCCAGCCGCACGAAGGCGATCCCCACATCGTTCACCGCGAGCGTGTGGGCCTGGAGAGGGCCGGATGCGTGGGCCGCGGAGATCGGCTTTCGCCTCGTCTCCACCCTGTTCGGGATTTCCTCCACCGTCTCGATCCCGCGCTCGCCGAGGAACCAGACGGCCAACCCACCCGGCCGGCGAACGCGGTTCAGGAGCTCTGCCTCGCGGAGCCCGGCGAGGGCTTCCTGCGTGGCTCGCGGCTTGGTCGCGGGAGTGTGGAGGTCGTGAATCTGATGGGTGGAGAGGAGCCGGTGCTGGTAGAGGCTTTCGAGGATCGCGACGGCGGTGTCCCCGAGCCGCCGCGCCCGATCGCCCCGTTGCCCGTTCACGACGATCCCTCCGGCAGGGTGAAGCTGCCGGTGCTCTCGGAGGCTCCGCCGAGATGCTCGATGATCCTGTCGTCGTGGGCGTCGAGGTCCGCGATGGTCTCGGCGACCGGCCGCCTGTCGGCACCGCGCCCGACCGCCCTCTCGGTCACCGTTTGCCCCTCGCCGTCCAGGGCATCGGGAAAGAGCTCGTCAACCGGGACGCCGCGCACCAGGAACGGTGGGCTCACCTCTCCATCGAGGGTGACCGAGGCGATCGACGTGTAGCGGGGGAGGTTGACGATCGTCTCCGGCTCAACCGACCCGCCCCACTCGCGGGTCAGCAGCGCGGCCGCCTTAGCGCCGAGCGCGGTGGAGATCAGGTGCGAGCGGTTCGTCGTGACCGCGTTCAGCGTCGCCGGGGTGAGCCGCTCCGGGTTCTGGTTGAAGAGGAACACCCGCGCCCCGTACTTGGCGGTCTGCTCCAGCAGGGCCGCGAGGTTGCCCGACGAGGCGCCGTCATAGGTCTGCACCTCGTCAAGCAGCGCGTAGAACGGATGCCGCTTCTCGGGCGCCAGCTCGGCGCGGCTCTTGGCGGCGTGGAGGAGGTCGTAGACGAGGAAGTTGGCGATCAGGCGGTCTCGCGTTGAGCCCGACCCTGGGCAGGCGAGGACGATCTTTCCTGTGTCCATCGCCCGGCGGATGTCATAGCTCGACCGCGGATTTCCGAGCAGTGCTGAGACCGCGGGGGCCGCCCGCAGCCGGTCGATCAGGTTCGTGACCGGCGTGACCGCCTCCTCGCTGAGCAGCGGGAACCGCTCGGTGAAGAACCGGCGGGTGGGCGCCGGGAGGAACGGGAGCACGGTCGCGCGCCAGCCTGGGTTGGCGAGCAGGGTCGGTATCTGGAAGATCGTCGGCGCCAGCTCTGCCGGCAGATGGCGGGCGAGCCCGATCAGCCCCTGGGCCGCCTGGGTCGTCAGGTTGAGCGCGCGGGTGTTGTGCTCGTCCCAGCGCATCGTGCTGGCGATCGCATCGACCACGGCGTCGGCCTGTCCCTGCGCCTGGGCTTCCGAGCGGCCCTTGACCGCAAAGAGGTTCCAGCCGAGCTGGCGCTCGTCCGGGCGGGCGAGGTTGATCTCGATGATCCGCTCGCGCACCCCCTCGGGGAGGTGTTCCTTGATCTTCTGCAACCCGTCCTCGTGCGGGTCGAGGAAGAAGCAGCCATGCCCCGACCGGGCGAGGTGCAGGAACTGGCCGATCGCCGTCTCCGTCTTGCCCCAGCGCGAGCGGCCTGCCATGTAGGAGAAGAAGGTGTCGGCGAGCGGGACGCCGACCATGCGCTCGCCGGATTCGGTCTCGATCCGCCCGAGGGGCAGTAGGTCATCCTGGCCGGCGAAGGTCGGCAGCCCATCCGGCGGCGGCGGGATCGCGCCCGCCGAGCGCAGCACCTGGGGAACCGGGCACCTGGCGGTCGGCGGCTTCAGCAGGCCGGCGACCTCGGTGGCGGTGACGAGGCGCCGCCGGGCGGGGGAGAACAGGCCGGAGGCAAGCCGGCGGTCGAAGCGTCCCCGGCGTCCCGGGAGGTCGGAGCCGAGGAAGGCGACACCCGGAATCCGCAGGCCGGAGACCCGCCAGTGGTTATCTCCGGCGAAGGCGTCGAAGGCGGCGAGCAAGGCGAGGAGCCGGGCCTTGGCGCGACCGGGGACCGGCGAGGCGACCCGCGCCAGCACCTGGACGGTGAACAGCGGCTCGGGCGACCCGAGCTTGTCGGTCAGCGCCCGTCGGTCCGCCCGGCGCCCGACCAGATCCGCGGGCGGTGGCGCATCGCGCTCGCCGCCGAGCAGATCGCTCAGCGATTGGCTGGCGGCCTCGCCGGCAGGGCGGCGCCGCCGGGCCTCGCGGAGCAGGCGGCGGTGCAGTCGCCGCCGCTTGGCCGCGGTGACCGGCAGAAGATCGACGCAGACCTCGACGGCCTCTCCGTCGCTTGGCGCGAGACCTCGCAGCGCCCGGGCGAATCCGGCGAGCGGGTCGGGATCGAGTCCGGTGGCGCGAAGCGGCTCGGTGCTCGGCCGTGCCAGCACCAGCTCGGCCCGGACGACCTCGCTGTCCTTGGACGGTTTCGGCCCGGGCGCTTCATCGGCGGTCAGGTCGCGCAGCTCGACCTCTCCGTAGGCGGCCGCCGCGGCGGCCAGCGCTGC